>JGI24024J18818_10000133_pt1 | contig 23164 bp, 18 predicted proteins | sample Cruoilmetagenom2_FD_18818 | JGI IMG/M metagenome (IMG submission 18818) | reverse complement strand
CCCCCATCGTCGCCAACCCCACCACCGCCGGTCCCCGCAGCCCAATCTCCAACGCCACCAGGGCAGTCATCACACCTGTAACGGCGTAGCTGATCACCGGTAGGCGTGCGAACCCGGTTCGCTTAAAATCGTTGAAGCTTCCTGCCCATTGATTGATATCCCTTTCCGGGATGCGTGCCAGGAGCAGGAACGTGAAAAAGATGATAAACGCCGTCAGCCACCACCCCAGGTAGTTTTGCAAAGGAACGCCGTAATAAGCTCCCTCCACCTCCCACTGCCAGTACCCGAACCAGGTCATGATCGGGTCCAGCACCAGGTCCCATGCCGTCATTACCAGCGCCCCAACAGCGGCTGCCAGGGCGACCCAGGTCAGGCGCTTGCCGCGGCTGGGCACAACCCGGGTAGCGATCACCAGGGATGGGTAGATCATCATGAACCAGGCCAGCGGGACCACGTACGGCACCAGTCCCAGGAACATCGGTCCCAGGCGCTCCGTGTAGTGATACCCTCCATACACCACGCCAGTCCCCACGCCAACGCTCTCGAACAGCAGGCTGATACTGAAGGTTAAGGCCAACAGCAGCAGCGTCCGTGCCCAACCCAGCCGCTCGTATCCGTGTGCCAGGGCGAAAACGAAGGCGGTTGTCGTGTAGATGGCGATGAGCTCGGGAGCTATCAATTATCTATTCATTATCCTGATTTATCCACCCCCCCACCAGCTCCGCAAACTTATCACTCTCCTCCCTGAACGGGTCATGGCCGCTTTCTTCAAAGATCTCCAGTTGTGCGTCGGGTAAACCATCAACCAGCTCCTGGCTGCATGCCACGGGGAGCAGCAGATCGTGGCGCCCGACACAGACCAGCGTCGGTACCCGAATCTCGCCTAATCGCTCCCGGTAGTCGATGCGCAAGGAAGTCATCGACCATTTGTCTCGCACCGGTGCGGGGAGCTGCTTATCGCCTTCCAGGATCTCAACGTCATCGGCAAAGCTCTTGTCAACGTACGAGAAACCCAACAGCATCTGCAGCATTCTCTTGTGCATCGCCATGTTCCCAAGCCCATAGGAGAGGCGCAGCCCCCACGCCGACAGCCGCCAGAAGTCCCCGTCTGTCCAGGGCAGGTGGAACGGCACGCCGTGATGACGCCGCACAGCGGGTCCACCTGACAGGCTGTCCACGATGACCAGTCTCCTCACCCGCTCCGGTCGTTCGAGCGTATAACCGAGCGCGCACAACCCGCCCATGCTGTGCCCAACCACATCCACCGCTCCCTGGATATCGAACGCCTGCAGGGTCTCCTCGGCGCACTCCAGCATCTCATCCATCGTTACCAAAGCAGAGCGCGTGCTGCGGAATGCCCCAGGCGGGTCGAATGTGATTACGTTTCGATTCAGTTTCACCAGCAGTGTTCCCAAAGGACTCTGGACTATGGGAAGCGTGGTGAACATATGCGGGTACGGCATCAGCAAGACAGGTTCCCCCTCCCCGGTAGAATACATTGCCAGACCGTTTTGCATGACGGATGGTTCAATCTGAGATGAATTTGACATGTTGTTCATTACACCCTCATTAAACTGGTTATGGATTTTAGCTGCTTTGTGATCGGTTAGCAGCACTGGTAGTTAGTCACACTGAATGAGATGGAAGGTGTCATTCTGAACGCAGCGCAGCGAAGTGAAGAATCTTTAGCTCAATCGTCGAGGCTCTTCGCCAGGTCCTTCACAATCTCAGGATAAACTCAGAGTGACAGTTATAAGGATCACAGTTGGCAAAGCACTACTGATCGTTACATAAGTTACTAAACGTCTCTTGCGTTGTTTGATCGCTGATTGGATTTAGCCTTCAATGCAAGGATCAGTAGATTGCCAGCCATGTTCATCAATATACTACGCAATGGGTGTAAATGCAATTTCCCCCGCTTCTACAGCTCAAAGATCATCCTTTCCTTCGCCGGCGTGACATCGAACTGCGGCGCCATAACCTCACACACATCTTCAAAGGTGCGGTCCAGCATGTCATCGCTGTGCGTCGGGTCGTGGTGGAATGGCACGAACTGTTTCACCCCGGCCAGTTCGGCGAAGCGGAAGGCGTTGCTCATGCTGCTGTGACCGAAACCGATGCGCGCCTGGTATTCTTCATCGGTGTACTGCGCGTCGTGGATCAGCAGGTCAGCGCCTTCGGCCAGGTCATAGCCGGACGTCCAATCCTTGCTGGTCGGGAAGCTCTCAACACCCANCGCCGGGTTGTGATCAGGCAGGAAGGTCAGGGTGGCGTTTGGTCCCTGGATGCGGTAGCCCAGGGTTGGATTGTAGTGCATCACCAGTTGCGATGTCACGCTGAATTCCCCGATTTCAATCGTAACGGAAGGTAGTTCGTAAAAGCGCAGGTCAGATAAGAGTTCGCGTACGCTGACCGGGAACAGAGGCGGAGACAGGTAGCGCATCAGCCTGGCTTTCAAGCTCAGGGTTGTGCTGGCAGGCCCGAATATCGTCACACTAACGCCTGGATTGTTCAGCGGAGAGAAGAACGGCAGGCCCTCGATGTGATCCATGTGCAAATGGGTGAGCAGGATGTGCACACGTTGCAGCACTGGAGATAGTGTCTGGCTCAGATTGCGGATGCCCGTGCCGGCGTCCAGCACCAGCAGCGTCCCGTCAGAGCCTTGCACCGAGACACACGTGGTGTTGCCTCCGTAGCGCAGCGTGTCCGGTCCAGGTGAAGCTATGGAGCCGCGCGTTCCCCACAAGGTGACTTTCATTCAGCGACCTCCCAGAAGAAGGCAATTGCTCCTAAGAAGCGCTCCGCCTGTCCGATCAAAGGGATGGCAGTTACCTCCAATTGGCGCTGGTTCCCGTCCAGTCCCTTGATCCAGAAGCGTTTGTGAGCAGGATGCTGCTCCGATATGGCGATCATCAGGGGATGTTCCTCGGATTGCATGGGTTTGCCATCCAGATCTACCGGGTGGAAGATCGTTGACCACTCGCTGGCTGGCATTGAGCCTGTATCAACGTAGCGGTGTCCAAGGACAATTTCAGCCGGCTCATTATAGTAAACCAGGTCTCCGTTTGGATCCACGATAAAGATCGGCATTGCCAGATACTCTGCCAGATGCCGGGAAAGGATAACTTCGATTTCCTTCTGGGACATAGAGAATACTCCTTTGATCAATCGACTGCTGCGGTGGTTGTCTCTGTACCTGTTTGAAGGATCATTTTATGATAGATTAGTCTTTTGAATCATTGGTCACAAACCTGCCGATATCTGCCCAGGCATTTTTTTGTGTTTTAAGAAGTTTTTTTGAGTGGTTTTCTGTGGATGATTAGTAATTCTATCATTAAACGCAGGATTCAATTCCCCATTATCGCAATAAATATAACGGAAATGGGAACCTTATCTGCGATAATTCTTGTATGGGAGTTCGACCTGCTATCTGCCGGTGTGGGAACCCGACCCATGGTTAATGTCTTATCTCTTACCTTTAATTTCTCACCTCTCATCCCACATCCCCAATTAGGAAATCCTGATTAGATTTTGTCCATCATTAACATTTGACAAATAATATCCATCTCCTCCAATTCTTGTCCCACCCCTCGAACTATGCTATACTGCCTCTAGTTAACCTGGGACGCCCAGGCGGGTTTTCCAACCCCCATCGGGCCATTTTTGTAGCACAAAAAAAAGAAGGAGATAAAAGAGATGAAGATAAAAATCCTGAGTCTATTACTACTTGTTAGCCTGCTGTTGGTCGCCTGTGGCGAGGCGGCTACACCTACGGCCGAACCCACAGAACCGCCGGCCGCTGCGCCTACGGAAGCACCCCCACCAGAACCGACGGAAGAACCGGCCGTCGAACCCACGGCGGCACCGACGGAGGAACCGGCTCCTGAACCGACCGAAGAGCCCTCCGCTGCTGAGGTACCCGCTACCCTGCGCCTGCCCGACCTGGAGGGAGTGACAGTGGTGGCGGTCACCGGAAACGATTACACACCGCTCAACTTTGTGGACCCGCTCACGGGCGAGGCGGTCGGTTGGGAGTACGACGCCGTGAACGAGATCTGCCGGCGCCTGAATTGCCTGGTGGACTGGCAGGTCACCTCCTGGGACACGATGATCTCGGCGGTTAAAGAAGGGCAGTTCGACGTGGGCATGGACGGTATCACCATTACTGAGGATCGCGCCCAGGAGATCGACTTCTCCGATTCGTACATGGTATCGCAGATGTTCATGCTGGTGCGCGGCGACGAAGATCGCTTCAGCACGCCGGAGGAGTTCGCCGCGGACGAAGAGCTGCTGATCGGCTCGCAGACGGGCACGACCAACTTCTACGTAGGCGTGTACGATGTGTTGGACGGCGACGAGGCCAACCCGCGCATCAAGCTGTTTGAGAACTTCGGTGCGGCCGTGCAGGCGCTCATCATCGGCGACGTGGACATGGTGCTGATGGACGCCGCCTCCAGCCGTGGCTACATCGGCGCCAACCCAGAAGAACTCAAGCTGGTCGGCGATCCACTGGGCACGGAGGAGTTCGGTTTCATCTTCACCCCCGGCTCCGATCTGGTCGGCCCCTTCAATGGCGCTATCGCCCAGATGAAAGCTGACGGCTACCTCGACTACCTGAATACGCGCTGGTTCTTTATGGTTGATCCTAACGCTGAGGACGCCTACGACCAGCTTGCCGACCTGGGCGGCGTGACTGTTGTGGCAGTCACCGGGAACGACTACCCCCCGCTCAACTTTGTGGACCCACCTACAGGGGAGGCGGTCGGCTGGGAGTATGAGGCCGTGGACGAGATCTGCCGGCGTCTGAACTGTTTGGTGGACTGGCAGGTCACCTCCTGGGACACGATGATCTCGGCGGTTAAAGAAGGACAGTTCGACGTGGGCATGGACGGTATCACCATCACCGAGGACCGCGCCCAGGAGGTCGATTTCTCCGATTCGTACATGGTATCGCAGATGTTCATGCTGGTGCGCGGCGACGAAGATCGCTTCAGCACACCGGAGGAGTTCGCCGCGGACGAAGAACTGCTGACGAAGAACTGCTGATCGGCTCGCAAACGGGCACGACCAACTTCTACGTAGGCGTGTACGAGGTGTTGGACGGCGACGAGGCCAATCCGCGCATCAAGCTGTTTGAGAACTTCGGTGCGGCCGTGCAGGCGCTCATCATCGGCGACGTGGACATGGTGTTGATGGACGCCGCCTCCAGCCGTGGTTACATCGGCGCCAATCCAGAAGAACTCAAGCTGGTCGGCGATCCACTGGGCACGGAGGAGTTCGGTTTCATCTTCACACCCGGCTCCGACCTGGTTGGCTCCTTCAACGCTGCCATCCAGACCATGATCGCCGATGGCTTCCTGGATCACCTGAACACGCGCTGGTTCTTCCTGTACGACCCAACCGCGGAGTAACCAATAAGACCCCGGCGGTCGCTTAATAACCGTCGGGGTATTTTATTCAAAAACCCGACCAGTTTATTTTGGGCGCGTATGAACACGGTAAGCGTGGATATTATGTTAATCATAAGGATTACTACTGATCGTTCCATAAGTTACTAAACGTCTCACGCGTTGTTTGATCGCTGACTGGGTTTAGCCTTCAATGCAAGGATCAGTAATTCTTATATACCTGCATCTGTGTTTATCCGCTTCCCTTATAAAATTTTGTAATTTGATCGACAATTGCCAAGCAGGCGGAGGTGTCTATGAGCGCAGGGGGTAACCAGGCAGAAGGTCAATCGCGGGCTTTACGCTCGCATCTTTTACCTGCGACCGACAGGCTGTCCAAGCTGCCATACTGGCTGCTAGCGGCGCTGCTGCTGGCAGTGCTCGCTTTCTGGACCATCCTCAATAACGAGAACTACGAAATCATCTTTAACGCCGTCCGGCAGGGCATGTGGACCACGATCTATGTCTCTCTCGTGGCTTATGTCCTGGCCATGTTGTTGGGGTTGGTGTTGACCCTGATGCGTGTCTCCCACAGCCGGCTGCTGCGGGAGGTTTCGTCCTTTTTCGTGGAGATCATCCGCGGCATCCCCATGTTGGTGCTGCTGTACTTCATTTCATTTGTTGGGGCACCGGCGATGATAGAACTGCTGAACTGGATGGGCCGGCCGTTGATCGAGGCTGGAACCATGGCAGAGATCAGCGTGCGCCAGTTTGATTTTACTGTGCGGGCCATCCTGGCCCTGACGATCGGCTACAGCGCTTTTATCTCGGAGATCTTTCGAGCAGGTATCGAGTCGATTGGAAAAGAGCAGACCGAAGCCGCGCAGACGGAGGGGGCGAGTTATTGGCAAACGATGCGCTTCATCCTGCTGCCCCAGGCGGTGCGCAACGTGCTTCCTGCACTGGGCAACGAATTCATCGCCATGTTGAAGGATTCGGCGCTGGTTTCTGTGTTGGGGGTACAGGATATCACCCAGTTAGGCAAGGTCTACTCCGCCTCCACCTTTAAATTCTTTGAAACCTACAGCATCGTGGCTTTGCTCTACCTGGTGATGACCCTGGGGCTGGCCTTGTTCGTGCGTTGGGTGGAGCAGCGCCTGCACCTGGATTGAGCTTTTACAGCTTGTTGATTTTTGGTGGCTCCAGTGCCGCTCACAACCATATTTTGATTGTGGAGGTTTTCTTCACATTTCAGTACACAATCCATAATTCTTGCAGTTGTATGGATGCCGGTACCAGCGCAGCGTCGGCGTTAGAAAATGGCGTTGGCAACGGCGTCCGAAATACCCAGCGGTTTTTATGGTTAGGGGTACAATGCGAATCTACCTGTTAACCATAATAAGAGATAAATAGTTATTTCAGAGTTTCTAAATGTATAATCTTATTGGATCATGGATGAACTGCTGTTAAAGACCAAGCTAACTGTGCCACTCCCCCGCGTAGAACTGGTCGAACGCCCACGCCTGCTGGACCAGTTGAACGATGGGCTGTGGCGTGAGGGGAACTTCGCCCGAAAGCTGACCCTGGTCTCGGCTCCGGCCGGTTCTGGCAAAACAACACTGATCGCGGAGTGGCTGCGCAGGGAAGGGCATTCCTCTACCTGGCTGTCGCTCGACGAAAGCGACGATGATCCAGCTCGCTTCCTGGTTTATCTGGTGGCGGCCTTTACACAAATTGACGAACATTTTGGAGGGGTCATTCGAGCAATGCTGGGTGCTCCACAGCCACCACCGCAAGAAGTCATCTCGACTGCCCTTGTGAATGAAGTCTCTGAGATTTCGGAGCCCTTCATCCTGGTGCTGGATGACTATCAATATCTTCACAGTTCTGACATCCACGAGCAGCTTGGTTTCGTGCTGGAATACCAGCCAGTCAACATGCACCTGGTGATCATCACTCGAGAAGATCCCCACATAGCGCTGCCCAGGCTGCGCGCCCGGGGTCAAGTGGTTGAGATCCGGCAGACCGACTTAAGTTTTACACTGGGAGAAGTAAACGATTTCCTGCAAAAAGTGGTGGGGCTGGATTTTTCCGCCCAGGAGGTGGCTGCCCTGGCCCGGCGTACAGAAGGTTGGGCAGTGGGGCTGCAGATGGCGGCGCTTTCAATGCGCGGCATCAAGGACGTGAATGGTTTCGTGCGCTCATTTACGGGGAGCAACCGCTACATCCTGGATTACCTGTTTGAAGAAGTGTTGAACCGCCAGCCGCCGGAGCTGCAGGATTTTCTGCTCAGAACGTCGATCCTGGAACGCCTGAGTGGACCGATATGCGATGCGGTAGTTGGGCGAAGCGACAGCCACGAAATGCTCCGCAGGATAGAAGCGGCAAATCTGTTCATCTACCCGCTTGACGAATCGTTGACCTGGTACCGGTATCACCGCCTGTTTGTTGACCTGCTGCGCCACCGTTTGAGGATCGATGGCGAGATACCTGAGAGAGAATTGCATATCAGAGCCAGTCACTGGCTCGATAACAATGGCTTTCCATCAGACGCCGTGCAGCACGCTTTGTTGGCCAAGGATTGGGACCAGGCAGAGAAATTAATCCATCGTGAATCAGGCATCCTGCTCGGTCGAGGTGAAATTGCCACGCTGTTTGGCTGGTATCGAAGGCTGCCCGAGGGGGAACTTCTCAGCCGCCCCAAACTTTGCCTGGATTACAGTTGGCCCCTTGTGCTGAGTGGGCAGCTAGAAAAGGCTGAACAACTGCTTGCGCGTGCAGCACAAGGGGCTGGCGGCGGCTCTCATTTCCTGGGTGAGATTGCTGCTGTCGAAGCTTACATCGCCCGCTCGAGAGGGGATGACGATCAGACCATAAAAGCATCGCAGAAGGCCTTATCCTTACTGCCGGAGAGTGAAAAACCTTTGAGAGGCATCCTGGCTGTCAACCTGGGGATTTCGTACTGGCACAATGGGCAGCTCGGGGAGGCGGGTGGTGTGATGAATGAAGCCCTGAAGGCGAACGTGGGCTCGGATAATCTCTACGCTGAAGCGACCGCCAGGATCTTTCAGACCCGCGTGCTGGCGGCCCAGGGAAAACTGCAACGCGCTTTCCGTGCCTACCAAAACTTGATCGAAATTGGTGGTCAGATACCCATCATGGCGCTGGCTTACCTGGACCTGGCGGCACTGCATTATGAATGGAACGACCTGCAAGCAAGCGCCAGGTTTATACAAGAATGCATCGTGTTGAGTGAGAGCACGCGCATCGGAGAATTCCAGGTTGCGGGCCATACACAAATGGCGCGCCTCAGGTTCGCGCAGGGTGATATGGGAGGGGCGCACAATTTTCTTCAAAAGGCGCGCCAGCTCTTGAATGAATTAAGTGTTACACCGATCACCATTTCTCGCAACGCCTCGCTCCACGTCCAGGTTGCCCTGGCGGTTGGTGATTTGCCAGGTGCGTTGGCATGGGCGGAGACTGCCGGCGCGAACGCTGACGTGCATCCCTTTTATCCGTTCCTCGGACTGACTCCAGCGCGCCTGCTCATTGCCCAGAATCGAAATCGAGAAGCTATCGAGAATCTGAAGGACTGCTTTGACAGGGCTAACCAGGCCGGTTGGGGATATGGCTTGATCGCCGTGCGTGTACTGCAAGCCGTAGCCGCATTCCGTGCCGATCAGGCGCTCGATTATTTGATCCCGGCTTTGGAGGTTGGTCAGCGCGAAGGATTCGTTCGCACCTTCGTTGATGTGGGAAATGCACTTGTACCGCTGCTGCAGGAAGCGGTATTGAGAGGCATGGATCCCGTATACATCCGTGAAATCCTGGCACTGATGGGGGATAAAAAGTTAACACATCCACAAGAGGATGGGATACTCGTGGAGACGTTGAGTGAGCGAGAAACCGAGGTGCTGCGATTGGTGGCTGCCGGTCTCTCAAACCGGGAGATTGCAGAGCAATTATTCCTCAGCCTGGGGACCGTCAAGACGCACGTCCATAATATTTACGGCAAGCTGGATGTCCGCAACCGAGCTCAGGCGATCGCACGCGCACAGGAACTGAAGCTGCTGTAAGCCTGTATTTTTTTTACCACGAGTTAAGGGAAATAGACGTCTGTTTGACTCACAATGCGGCGCTACTCAGGGGGAGGGTTTAGCTAACTCCCTTGAAGCCAAATCTGCCATTTTTTCTGCAAGTTGCATATTGCTTGCAGCCTGTGCTCGTTATTATTGTTGCGGTAGAAGCCAGGATGATTGCCACAGCCCGTGCACCTGTGAAGTATAGCCCCTCTCCGAAACGATCAGACCGCCAGATGTTGATCCCTGGGCTCATCGATCACTAAAACTTGGATATGGGATTGTTCTAAAACCGTTGGTGGGAAAAAATAGACTTGCAGGGGCTGCCTCCTCAGCCCCTGCACGGATTTACTTTCAGATTTTACTATTCAAATCGAAAACGCCAGGTGGCGACCAGGAATATCACGATGCCCATGACCAGCAGTATGCCTATCTGGAACCAGACCTGGCCGAGCCCTGCGTTCTCTGTCATCACCCGGTAATACCCTTCGAGAGCGTGGGCGTGGGGGGTGATCTGGGAGAGGCTGCCGATAAATCCTTCCACACGCCCAAATGGTATCCTGCTGATCGGCATGGCCCCGCCGATGGCGGCTAAAACAAATGCCATGATGACGCCGATATTGTCAGCCTGTTTTGAACTTTTAGAAAGCGCAGCCACCAGCATCCCCATGGCGGTGGCGACCAGAGCTGTGGCAAGAGTCAGAAGAACCAGCGCAAGTGGGGATGAGCCAAGGGGCATACCGAACAGGAGATTCCCAACTGCGAACAAGATCACGATCTGCAGGCAGGCCAACAGGATGAAAGCCAGCATTTTCCCCGCGATCACGGCGCCGCGTGGGATTGGGGCTGCCAGCATGCGGCGCATGGTACCGGTTTCGCGCTCGATAAGCAGTGAGCTTGCGGAGATTCCAATAATGAAGAAAATGAACATAACCGCAAAAGCCGGGAAAAGGAAGGCGAAAAATATCTCGATTCCGCCTTCTATCTTGACTCCCTCCAGGGTCTTACCGTCAACCAGGATGGCAGGAGAGCGACGCATCTCGTTTAACTGGGTCATGATGGCGCCCAATGTCTGCCCAGTCACCGCCATTTGTACTTCAGGGCTGGCGTCTTCCAGCAAACCGGATTCGTTCAGTATGGTGCGCACACCATACTGAACCTCGCCCCAAATGGTTATCTCGTTTGTTGCTTGATTGAGAATACCCGAGATGATGCTGGCGCTCTCTGGAGCGGCTGGATCAACGATGACTTCGATCATGGTGGGGGTATAGCTGTCGATGTCCTCGGAAAGACTATCCGGGATTATGATGACCGCTGCTACCTCGCCTTTTGCGACCTGGTCCTCAGAATCAGACGCTGAGTCTGATGGGATCACGTTTAATATGTCGATCTCGTTTAGAGCTGCTTCAAGGTGTTCGCCAAAGGCGCCAGCATCCTGGTTTACAAGGTGGACATCAAACAGGATGTTCCCCTCTTCGCTCACCTGGCTCAATTGGAGATTGATCCCGGCAAAGACCGAACCAAGCAGCAGCGGCAGCAGTAACATAATCGCCAGTGTTCCCCTGTCCCTGCTAAGCAGCAGGATTTCTTTCCAGGTCACGGATAGTGTATAACGAATTGTTCTCATAATATGTCCCTCAATTCAACGCATCAGTCGAAATCGAAGCGCCACAAACCAATTGCGAAGAAAATGGCGCAAAATAATAAAATCACACCCATCTCTAGAGTGATGTCTCCGATTCCCAGCCCGCGCACTGTGATGTCGCTGAATGCGCGGTTGGCCCAGTAATGCGGTATTAACTTCGGTATTGGTCCGAGGAAGCTCTCCAGGTAAAAGAGCGGGATGATAGATCCGCCCAGGATAGCCAATACCCACAATAGCAGCGTGCTCAGTCCACCGATCTGATTTTCGGTACGGGCGAGAGCGGCGATCACCACTCCCAGGCTGCTGGAGCACAAGGCAACCAGGAATGCGACGATCACCAGTGCCAGGGGATCGTTCCCCAGCGACATGGGTCTAAATCCCAGCAGCTTCATCCCAAGCACTCCGAAGGCAAAGATGACGGCGATCTGTATCAGCCCGATGATGATATTTGGGATCATCTTCCCGATCAAGATGTCCGCTTTACTGACCGGTGCGGCCAGCAGTCGGCGGAATGCGCCGACCTTTTTTTCGTCAAAAACCATGTGCGCTGCTGATTGGGCGGTGAGGAAGACAAACATAACCGCGATCCCAGGCACAGCGCTGTGTTCCCTTAAATCCTCTTTCCTCTTTTCAGTTTGCCCGGGAATTTTTTGGTCTACAGATACCAACGATTGGTTTTGTGAATTCTCAAACTGGCTTTGTGCTTGTGTAATATTGCGCTCCGTGGTAAACACTTGGAATTCTTCAGGAGCGTTGGCCTGCATTTCACCCATCTGCTCCAGGCTGGCGACGATCTGGCTCTCAAGCGCCATGTCCTGCGTGACTCCATCAATCACCAGGCTCACTGCTTCGGTCTGCTCCATGTCCGCATCTGGATGGTTGATCAGCTGCACGGTCACCTGGTGGTGAGCGTCCATGCCAGCGGTAAAATCAGATGGAATTATCAGCACGCGCGGGATCTCTTTTTCTTCCAACAGGCTCATGGCCTCATCTTCAGCGTATAGTTCGACGCTCACCCCTCCAGCGTTGTTGATGCCATCGAGCAATTTCTGGGCAGCTTCTCCACTGTCTAAATTAACCACGGCCAACGCGACGCGTGTATCTTCATCAACCCCGATCGACATCAGTGCACCGCTGAACACCACTACAAATACTAATGGTAAAACGAACAGCGTTAAAATCGCACCACGGTCTTTAAAGAAGACCTGCAGGTCTTTGGAGGCTATTTTCAGTGCGTTCATGTTCATCACTCCCTGAGCTTCTTTCCGGTTAGGTGCAGGAAAACGCTCTCCAGGTTCGGCTCGAGGATCTCCAGCGAGGTCAGGTAGATATTCTGTTCATTAAGGTAGCCGATCACGTTAACGATGGCCTGCTGGCTGTTCTCGGTTAGGATTTCTAAAATCACGTTGGAGGGTGCTGGTGCACTCGCGCGGGCTTCGATATCCTCTCCTTCTGCAGGTGGAGGGGGAACGGGTGCCTGGATCAGCCTGGCCTGTTTAACCGCAGGCAATGATGAGATCTGCTCCAGCAGGGCATCGTCCGCCTGCGCCAATCCGATATGGATCACACCGCCTCCTAAGGTGGCGATCAGGTTTTTGATGGTGTCCAGGGCGATGATTTTGCCCTCGTCGATGATCGCCACGCGATTGCAAAGCAGCTCCACTTCTTCCATATAATGGCTGGTATAGACGATACTCATGCTGCGCTCGCGGTTCAGCCTCTGGACGCTTTCGAAGATGTGGTTGCGGCTCTGCGGGTCCACACCGACAGTGGGCTCGTCGAGGAACAGCAGGCGCGGCTGGTGAACCAGGCCGGCGGCAATATTGATACGACGCTTCATCCCACCGGAGTACTTGTCCACGACATCGTCGGCGCGGTCAGTCATAGCGACGACACGCAGGACATCGTTCACGCGCTCCTTGAGCTCTTTGCCATGTAAACCGTAGATGCTTCCAAAGAAGTTCAAGTTCGAACGAGCGCTGAGGGTTGGATAAAGCGCCAGGTCCTGCGGTACCAATCCATTGATCTTCTTTACATCGTTCAGGTCATCATGGATATCGTAGCCGCCAATGAGGGCAGTACCATCAGTAGGCGGAATGACTCCGGTTAGCATGGAGATGGTTTGCGTCTTGCCAGCGCCGTTTGGCCCCAACAGGCCGAAGACCTCGCCTTCCTCCACGCTAAAACTGACCCCCTTGACGACTTCATGGTCGCCGTACTTTTTAACAAGTTTCTCTACTTCAAGGATGGGTGCCATGGGAATACTCCTTTCTCTGATATACTGGTGCCTTGTCAAGGAAAAAGGTTTCTTTTGCAAACTGGCAGCCTCTTCCCTGGCAAAGCCTAAAGTGTTCTGTCAATAAGCTATGAGTCCACTGAAAAAACTACTTCCAAACGAAGAAGGGGGGGTATATGTGGGGGTGCGTACGCAGCACGCACCCCCACATATACCCATCCCACCTTGGTTGGTACCTTTTTTTAGTAAAGTCATCTATTCTTTCTAAACTTTCGGGTGTGATAGAACACCAGGACTCGAATTTCTTAATCATTTACTGCTCAAGTTAATCATAAAAATTGTGAGATAAGTGGGCCTGTTGTTTAACATCCCAAACCGGCACATCATCCTGCTCTGCAGTGCTATCTTATTCTTCATGTACGTAATTCGGTCTTTCTGTTACAGCTACAGACACCAGCGACAATCCCAGCCTAGATAATCTGTTTATCAGGCTGTATAATGCAGATTGATCGATGACTCCTCCAGAGAGGAATGTTTGCGCCTCACCTCCATGCTTGATGGTCATGTCTTCAAACCATTCCGACCAGCCTTCATCAATGTAACCTTTGACGCAGATTTCCACTAAAAGCACAGGCGAGATCTCCTTTGATACGAATATAGCATGAAAAAGTTTTCCAGAAATCTATCTTAAGATGTATTTGGAGGGTTTATTACTTCCCACATGGATTCTTCGTCTGCGCCCAGACCATTACCAGATTGTGATAAAATTCACATAAATCAAGGACATCCATCCTGGTATCTTTCACAGCTTAATGTAAAATTCGATTGTGTAGTGAAATTACACAAGAAAACCTACATAATCTAAAATTCATCCAGTGGAGATGTGCGTTTATTAAATATACCTCACAGTATTGGAGGGTCTATGAGACAAAAAACATTAAAAGAGAGGCTCCGGACCAACCCCTGGTTCGAAAGATTGAGTGACGAGCATTATGAGAAAATGGTTTCCATTGCGACCATAGTGAAATGGCCAGCTGGGAAGGATATTTTTCGGGAGGGGGATGAAGATCTATACCTGTACCTTATTCTGAAAGGTCGTGTTGCGATTGATATCAGTTATCCGACGCGGGGAAGAGTAAGGATTTTGACGCTCAATGAAGATGAAATTTTCGGTTGGTCTGCAGTCCTGCCGGTAGTAAAAATCAAAACTGCCGGTGCGCACACGATCCTGGACACGGAAGCAGTTGCTTTCGACGCGGATGCCCTGCGTGAGATCTGTGAACAAGACCACGAATTGGGATTTCTCGTCTACCGTCGCCTGACCAATGTTATTGCCGGTCGACTTTCCGCGACGCGGATGCAGCTGCTCGATATGTATTCCACCGGCACAGAAAGTGAGATACCATGAACCAGGGTCCTCCAAACGTTAGTGATCGTGTGGTCATCGCCAAACCAGATATCCAGAGTGTGTTGGATCTGTTAAAGCAAGAGGGGTATTTACTCATCGGTCCAACACTAAGAGAAGAGGCGATTTTGTATGATGAAATCGCGGAAATGAGCGATCTACCTTCCGGCTGGACCGACGAGCAGGGTCCAGGCAGCTACAGGGTGAAGAAGCGCGACGATGAGCATTACTTTGGTTTTATCGTTGGTCCAAATTCCTGGAAGAGCTACCTGTACCCTGCGGACTTGAAACTGTTCTCCACTTGTAAAATGGGTGATCACTTNGAAGTTCAAGCTCAAGTTCAATCTCCACCGCGCTATGCTTTCGTCGGTGTGCGAGCCTGTGATCTTGCCGCAATTAAGATACTCGATCGCATCTTTATCGAGGATGCCATCCAGGATTCATCCTACCGGGCACGGCGAGAGAACGCTTTCATCCTGGCAGTGAACTGCACTGAGCCAGGAGAGACCTGCTTCTGCGTTTCTATGGGTACAGGTCCTGAATGCACGGGAGATTTCGACCTGGCAATTACTGAGTTGAAGGATACCTTTCTCATTGATGTGGGCTCACCGCTGGGAGCGTTTATGCTGCACGGGAGTACATGGCGGTTGGCTGGAGCACTCGAGATCAACCGCGCCCGCCAGTTAATGATCGCGGCCGAATCTAGCATGGGGCGTACGTTGGACACAACGGGTGTGGCTGATCTGCTGTTCAATAACCTGGATCATCCTCGGTGGGACGATGTTGCCATGCGATGCCTGTCCTGTGCGAACTGCACGTTGGTATGCCCGACTTGTTTCTGCTCCGATGTACAGGACACGAGCGACCTGACTTGTGAGACAACCCAACGCACGCGTGTTTGGGACTCGTGCTTCAATCCGGATTTTTCTTACGTCCATGGTGGGCACGTGCGGCCGAATATCCGCTCGCGATACCGCCAGTGGTTGACTCACAAAATGGCTTCCTGGATCGGCCAGTTTGGCACAGCAGGATGCGTGGGCTGCGGACGCTGCATTACCTGGTGCCCGGTGGGCATCGACCTGACAGAAGAAATAGCCGCCATACGAGGGGAGGTATAAATGTCATCGATAAACGTTCAAACTGGTCAACCTCAACCAACTCTCTCGGAGGCTATGCTGCCTCACGTTGCGGAGATTACGGCTGTCCAGCCCGAAACGACGGGTGTTGACACTTATACATTGGAACTCCAGAATGCTGAGCTGCGGAAAAGTTTCAGTTTCCTGCCTGGTCAGTTCAACATGATTTTTCTGCCCGGTATTGGGGAGGCAGCCATTTCTATCAGTTCGGATCCGACGGCTCCGTCGACTTTACTGCACACCATCCGCGTGGCAGGCAATGTCACCCAGGCTCTCCAGAGTATGGGCGTTGGCGGGGCAGTAGGTATTCGCGGACCGTACGGCAGTCATTGGCCGGTAGAATCTGCCCAGGGTGGGGATGTGATCTTTGTAGCTGGCGGGATCGGTCTTGCGCCACTGCGTCCTGCCATTTATCACGTGATCCATAACCGGGATAAGTACGACCAGATCACCGTACTGGTCGGAGCGCGCTCCCCGGTGGATTTACTCTATACCGGCGAGTACGACTCATGGCGCACCCATGATATCGAAGTCCTCTCCACAGTCGACCGCGCCGACGATTCCTGGCAAGGGAGGGTGGGTGTGGTTCCCATGATGTTCTACTCCTTGCGACCAGACCCGCGGCGCACGACCGTATTTACATGCGGCCCGGAAATTATGATGCGTTTTGTCGTCTACGAAGCCCTTGCCAGGCGCATCCCAAAAGAGCACATTTTCGTCTCTTTGGAACGCAACATGAAGTGTGCCATCGGATTTTGTGGGCACTGCCAGTACGGACCAACCTTCTTATGCAAAGAGGGCCCGGTGTTAAGTTTTGAGCGCGTGGAGCCTTTCTTCAACGTGGAGAATTTTTAATGAGCAAGATTACCAAGCCCCGTCTGGCAGTTTTTAAATTCGCCTCTTGTGATGGCTGCCAGCTCACGCTTTTGGACTGCGAGGACGAGCTGTTGGCGATAGCAGAAGCGATTGAAATTGCGTATTTTGTTGAGGCACGTCGCCGTACCCTGGAAGGACCTTATGATGTGACGCTGGTAGAAGGTTCAGTGACAACAGAGGAGGAAGTGGAACGCATTCAGGAAGTCAGGCGGCAATCCCGCTTCCTGGTCAGTATTGGCGCATGTGCAACTGCAGGGGGAATCCAATCATTACGCAACTGGGCCGATGTGGATGACTACAAACAAATTGTGTATGCGGTTCCTGACTATATTGACACACTCGAGCAATCTCGCCCGATCAGCGACTATGTCCCGGTAGACTTTGAGCTGCGAGGTTGCCCGATCAGCAAACGCCAGCTGCTCGACCTGATTTCGTCTCTGCTCATCGGGCGTAAGCCGCAGGTCCCATCGTACAGTGTGTGCGTGGAATGCAAACGTCGAGGGACGGTTTGTGTTACCGTGGCTTTAGGCATCCCGTGCCTGGGCCCCGCCACACAGGCCGGGTGCGGGGCGATTTGTCCGGCTTATGGGCGAGGCTGCTATGGTTGTTTTGGACCATTTGAGAGCGGTAATCCCGCNTCCCTGGGTGAGCGNTATATCGAATTGGGCCAGGAANCCGCGCAAGTAGTGCGCGCNTTCCGGAGTTTCAATGCATTCTCCCCGCTCTTTCGGGAAGCCAGCGAGAAATTTGAGAAGGGANCGTCCCATGACTGAAAAACGTATCTATGTGGATTATTTGGCCCGCGTCGAAGGTGAAGGAGCCTTACTCGTAAAAATATCTAATGACCGGGTGACGGAGGTGCAGCTCAATATCTTCGAGCCGCCACGTTTTTTTGAAGCCTTCCTGCGCGGGCGCGGCTGCCAGCAAGTTGTGGACATCGTGGCACGTATCTGCGGGATCTGCCCGATTGCATACCAGATAACCGCTTCCCGTGCACTGGAAAAAGCGTTCGGCGTTGTTGTTCCTCCAGGTGTGCAACAGCTGCGCCGGTTGATCTACCTCGGTGAATGGGTCGAGAGCCACGCCCTGCACGTATACATGCTCCACGCGCCAGATTTTTTGGGCTATGAATCAGCCATAGAGATGGCCGCAGTGCCGGAACTGAGACCCATCGTGGAGCGTGGCCTGCGTTTGAAAAAGATCGGCAACCACATGATGGAACTAATCGGCGGCCGCGAAATCCACCCCATTTCTCTGTGCGTGGGTGGGTTTACACGTGCCCCACGCTGCGCAGAACTGCAGGCCTTGCTCCCAGACCTGGAATGGGGTCTGGAGGCCGCCATAGAGACGGTGCGCTGGGCGGCCAGGCTGGACTACCCAGATTTCGAGAGCGACTATGTGTTTGTCGGCCTGAGCCACCTCGATGAATACGCCATCATTGAAGGTTCAGTGCGATCTTCTGAGGGATTGAACATCCCGGTGGAAGAATTCGAGCAGTACTTCCGGGAAGAGCATGTGGCTCACTCCAATGCCCTGCACTCCAGCCGCACAGATGGCGGGGGCAGCTATCTCGTGGGACCATTGGCGCGCTTGAACCTAAACTTTGAACGTCTATCACCACACGCCCGATCTCTGGCGAAAGAAGTTGGACTGAGCCTGCCTTTGAAAAACCCCTTCTTCAGCTTGATCGCGCGCGGTCTAGAAATTGTGCATGCCTTTGAAGAGTCGCTCCAACTGGTTAAGGCTTACCAAGAAGTGCGGCCCAGCCGAGGTGTACTGCCCCAGGTAATGAACCCCGGAGCTGGCGCTCACGTCACCGAGGCTCCACGCGGCTTGATATATCACCAATACCAGGTGGATGAAAAGGGGTTGATCGCTTCGGCAAATATCGTGCCTCCCACATCTCAGAACTTGAGACGCATCGAAGATGATCTATGGCAGTTCGTTCCCGAGGTGCTCTCGCTGCCGCTGGAAGAGGCAACGTTGAAATGTGAGCAGCTGGTTCGTTGTTACGACCCGTGTATTTCCTGTTCTACCCATTTCTTGAATCTCAACGTCGTACGGGAGTAAACTTTACAGCCCCTTGTGGACGTTGTATCGAAAAATAAAAGGCGCAAAACCTCAGGCTGCATGTCCCGGGTAAACGATCACCGGTTTTGGAGCGGTTCATAGGCGTTGAACATTAAATAGTTGCGATGGAAGATTCTTCACTGGTAATTGGTATTGGAAACGAATTCCGCGGCGACGATGCCGTTGGGCTGCACGTCGCGCGCCGGGTGGCGGCACTTGGGCTGCCGGGAGTGATCACCCGGCAAGAAAGCGGGGAAGGTGCGGCACTGATAGAGCTGTTCTCCTCGGCTGATCGAGTTTACATCGCAGATGCCGTGCAGCCAGGTGGACGCTCGGGGTGGATCTACCGCATGGATGCCAATCAGGGTGCCCTGCCAGGCGGTTTCTTCGGCTGTTCTACGCACGCCTTCAGTGTGGCTGAGGCGGTTGAAATGGCTCGAGCGCTTGGGCAGCTTCCTCGAAAATTAATCCTCTATGGTGTTGAAGGGGGGCAATTCGATCACGGCGCATCTCTCAGCCGGGAAGTCGAACGCGCCGCAGGTGAGGTAGTCAGCAGGATTGTGGGGGATATCAGCGGTAGGACACTTACTCGTCCGTGACGCCCAGGGCCAGGGCCAGCTCGTCGAGAGCTGAATGTTCTCTATCGCTGATCCGGACTGCGCCTATACCAAGAAAGCCGCCTTCCTTAGATCCTTCGGCAGTTTTTTGTGCCAGATAGAACAACCAATTGCGATAGATTTTGCCGTCCTCTGCTGATTTGGCCTTGACCAGATCGGCAGCACCGGTAATGCTTTCAAGCATTGAGTCCTTTAAAGCCTGTGGATCCTTCTGGTTTTGAATTTTCTCAAGTTCGGGTTTGATCTCTTCCTGCGTTTCTTTGGACGAAAAGTCGAGTGCGATGGCTTTAATCAGATCGCTTTCCGACTCGGCTCCAGAGCCCATGATCGCCTTGCTCAGAGCAGCGAGCTCCTTGAAAAAGGCAACGTTTAAATCAGACACGATGATCAGCAAGGCTGAAAAATATGCTGCGGAAAGCACTGTTGTCCATTCTTCATTTGTGTAATCTGTTTTTGAGCTCATATTATAGGTCCTCTCTTTCAGGGTTTGAATTCACGCGGCAAGTATAGCATATTGGAAGTGATTATGCAGTCGGGAGCCGGGTTACCGATACGGTGTCCACATTAAGTACGATCATAAATATTCTTTAGCGTCATCCTGAGCCCTTCGACGGGCTTAGGATAAACTTGGCGAAGGATTTCCTTCATGGCCAGGCTGAGATCCTTCGTCGCAAAGAACGCTCCTCAGGATGACATTCATCAGAACTTTTGTGTCTTTACTTAGTCGAACTGCTTGTCTGTTGGATATCATCACCATAGTGATCGGGGAGAAGAGAAGTGCAGTTTTTTGTGTGATCTGAGGCACTCCTTCGCCCGATAAAAGTGCGGACAAACCAGACCCGGGCATCCCCTCTTATTTTTTTGCGGGGTCAGGTGATCGCCACAATGCGCGCAGCCCGGATGAAGGACTCACCCCGTTCTTGATCCAGTTCGACGGTGCCTTCAACAAAATAAGGTCCTGGTCCAGAGATTTCATTTCGAGAGCGCCGGTAGACTTCCTGTGGGATCATCACGTTCAACACACCCTCTAAATCCTCAAAGGACATGATGTAGATGGAACTGCCATAGCGGGTTGTGCTGCGCCGCCACGTCTGGCGCATGCCTGCCACGAGGACCTGTTCCCCAACCCGGGAGGTGCTTTCCAGTGTTGTGATGGCGCCCGCTTCTTGGATCTGCTGGGCGTGCAGCTCAAGTGGATGCGCCACCAGGCTCACTCCCAAAATGGCCTCCTGCGCGGCTGCTTTTTGTTCCAATGACCAATCTTCTGCGCCTTCATCCAGCATAGAGAAGAGAGACAGCTGACCCCCGCGCCAGCTTCTGCGGTCGATCTGGTTCAGCATACCCGGGAGGGTGCCCAACCCCTCCAGGGCGCCAACTTTCACCAGATTTTCTGCTTCCAGCGGGCGGGGATCGACCCGCGTGAGAAAATCCTGCAGGGAATGGAACGATCGGGCGCTCAGGATGCGCTTCTGGGTGCGTTTCGTCAGATCCCGGACCTGGTCCAATCCCATGAACAATACCGGTTTTTCATCCACGTAAGCGACGCTGAATTCACGCCGGGCGAAGTTAATATGCGGCGGTTGGATGGGAAACCCCAATCGGCGAGCTTCCATCAGGTAAACACGCTGGCTGTAGTAGCCGCCCCAGTTGGCGAGCATCGCCGCCATGAAGATCGCTGGATAATGTGTCTTGCACCATGCGGCTCGCCACGCAATCTGGGCATAGGATGCGGCGTGCGCCTTGGGGAATCCATAACCGGCGAAGGCAGCCATCAGCTCCCAAACCCGCACTGCTGTTTGTTCAGGGACCTTGTTTCGTTCATCTGCACCATCGATAAACTTCTCCCTCAGTGTACCCATCTGTTTGCCGGGGTCAAAGTGGCTCATGGCCCTGCGCAGCAGATCAGCATCGGTCAGGCTCAGGCCGGCCAATTCGTGGGCGATACGCAACACCTGCTCCTGGTAGAGGATCACGCCGTAGGTATCTGCCAGTAAAGGTTCAAGGGAGGGGTGCAGAAAGGAGGCCGACTCCTGTCCACGGTGACGGCGCACAAAGGCGTCCTTCAGGCCTCCGGTCAAGGGTCCGGGTCGATAGAGAGCCAGGGCGACCATGATGTCATCTACGCTGCGAGCCTGGATCTCTTGTAAGGTTGCACGCATGCCCGGGCTTTCGATCTGGAAACATCCAATCGTACGCCCCTGGACAACCATCTTTGATGTCTCTGGATCATCCTGGGGGATGGAGTCCAGGAACTCCAGGACCCGATGTTTGGAAGGTCGGGCCGGGTCCAATTGGGAGCGTTGGGCGACATCGTTCAGCACGGTCAGACCGCGGATGCCTAACAGGTCAATCTTCACCAGGCCCAGGTCCTCGATTGGATGCAGGTCGAATTGGGTGATGACCATGCCCTTGGTCGCCAGTTGTGTAGGCACTATGTCGTTCATGGGACCAGGGGCGATCACGATGCCACCAGGATGGATGGAAAGGTGGCGTGGGAAGCCCAGGATGGCGCTGGCATACTGGAAGATGCGCTTGTGCACAGGAGAAGTGTAGCGGCTGGCCAGTTCGGCGTACGGGTCATCGCCCTTTCTGCCCCTGGATGGCGGTCCGTACCAGCGTCGCGGAAGCCCATCGGCGAGTTTCTTGACCTGTTCCGGCGGCAAGCCGCAAGCCTTGGCTGCCTCGCGCAGGGCAGACCGGGACCGGAAGCGGTTGATGGTAGCCACCATGGCGACCTGGTTTTGCCCGTATCGTTCGTAGACGTAGCGGATGACTTCGTCGCGGCGGCGTGAACACAGGTCGGTGTCAATGTCCGGTGGTGTGGCCCGCGCCGGATTCAGGAATCGTTCGAAGTACAGGTTCAGGCGCATCGGATCGGGAGAAGTGATACCCAGGCAGTGCGCCACCAGCGAGGAAGCTGCCGACCCGCGCGATGAGATGGGAATATCTTTCCGAAGTGCAAAGGCGATGATGTCTTCCATCACCAGGAAGAGGGGGGCGTAGCCTAAGTTTTCAATCACGGATAGTTCGTGATCCAGGCGCGCTCGAATTTCGGGTGGAGGATTTGGATACAGCCGGCGAGCGCCTCGTTCAGCTTTATCTCGTAGGACCAGGATGGGCGACTGGCCTTCTGGTAAGGTGAGCAGCGGAAAGTGTGTTTCTCCTAAGGGAAGTTCAAGGCGGCAGCGTTCGGCGACTTCGCCGGTGTTGGCGATGGCACCCGGATAATTAACGAAGCGAGCGCTCATTTCGGCTCTGGTCGGTAGATAGGCGCCTTCGGGAGCGTGCGCCTGCTGCGGCAGGGAGTCGATGGGCGTATTTTTGCGTATAGCCGTCACCAGGTGCTGCAGCGCAGCCTGTTCTCGGTCCAGGTAAAAAGCATTGTGCGTGGCAACCGCAGGCAGGCTCAGGCGTTCTGCCAGAGAAGCCAACCTGGCGTTCCAGGTTTCATCAGTCGGGGTGTGGACCTGTAATTCTACGTACAGGCGATCGGGGAACAGCTCTTTCAGGCGCTCCAGGCAGGCATTGGCGGCGCGCTCGAAACCCCGACTGACGAGCCGGTTTGCCAGACCGAGCACACCTCCGGAGAGACAAAGCAGCCCCTCTGTGTTCTGTGCCAGTTTCTCGAGGGGTAGGGAAGCACCGGAGGGGTGCTGCGAGTCGCTCAGGGCGGCGCTGCTCAGCCGGCAGAGGCTGGACCATCCCGAACGGTC
>JGI24024J18818_10000132_pt1 | contig 23227 bp, 19 predicted proteins | sample Cruoilmetagenom2_FD_18818 | JGI IMG/M metagenome (IMG submission 18818) | reverse complement strand
ATAAATTGGAAGAGGGAATTGATAAAGCCATGTATTATGAAGAGGAACTATTTCCAAGATTTTTTGAACAAGCACAAAAGCACCTTTCTCCTGATGGAAAAATAGTTCTAATATTTTCAAATCTAGCTCAAGTAGTTGATGAAGAAAGCACTCATCCGATAATAGAAGAACTGCAAAAGAATAAGCGTTTTAGAAAAGAATTGCACCTAAAAAGAGATGTAAGAGCTTCATCAAGAAGAACAAAACGTAGAGATTCTAGAGATAATGAAAAAGTTGAATTATGGGTTTTAGCACCTAAAGAAAAGAAATAATTCTATAAATTAAACATAGACTATCATATAATGACAAGCACAACAAAACAGAGGAGAGTAACAAGATACCCACGCGAGTTTTTAAATAGTTATAGCTTATAATTTTTATTGATGTAATAAGAAATAGCAAACTTCTATGAAGGGTATCGGGTCCCTCACTTTAGGTGTTGCACATACTTTTCATTACCTAAAAACGAAAACCTTATAATCTAACATATTTTATCACGTTTATCGCTGTAACGACGTTTAGAGACCATTAATATGTACCCATGAATATAAAACCTTATAAAATGTGCTATATAGAAGACTTTATAATGAAAAGTATTAAAGAAAACATAAACTCCAAAGTGTTCTTCATGATATATCAGTATCCGTTATCATATATACGATACAATAACTTCTAAAATAAAAAACGGATAAAAATGTTTGAAAATATATTAAGATTTTTTGTCAACAATAGTCGATTGAACTATTTTCTTTTTATCCTGGTTTTCATCACAGGTATAGTGCTTTATACTAAAACCCCAAAAGAGATCTTTCCCTCTTTTGAACTTGATATGGTTTCTGTTAACGGATACTATGCCGGGTCTTCCATCGATATGCTTGACAAAATGGCTGTTAAAGAGATAGAAACTCAGATCAAAAGTATTGATGGCATCGATAAGATGGCAACTGTTATCTCTGCGGGTAAATTTAATATCATTTTAGAGCTTGAAAAGCGTGTAGACAAATATAATACAGCAGATAAAGTCAAAGATGCAATTACACTTACCAAGCAATATCTGCCAAGTGATATGGATGAGCCAAGTGTAAAGGTTTTAGAGATCAAACGAGATCTCATGCGCATTGCTGTTTCATCCAATCAAGCCTCTCATGATGAATTGATAGAGGCTGCTAATGTCCTGAAAGACAAAATTACGATACTGAAAAATATTTCAGAAGTCTCTATTTTTGGTGATTCAGACAAATATTATGATATCCATCTCAATAATGAAAAAATTCGTGCATTAGGGCTGGATGAGAATAGTGTTGTAACTGCACTATCGGGACTCTCCTATATCTTTCCCATAGGAACCATAGAAGACAGTAAGAATGGACACTATTTTATCTCCACCTATAATGGACCAAAAGATGCACAGAAGATGCTTCAAAGCCAGATAAAGGTTTTGGGGAAAACACTCTACTTAAAAGATGTTGCCACCGTCTCCAAACGCTATGAAGATACAGCTACCATGTATTCTATCGATACCAAACATGCAGTAGATGTTACCGTGAAACAAAGCAGTATTGGAAATGCTTTAGAGCTTTCAAAAGCCATTATAGCCCTTGTAGACCAAAGCAATACGACAAACAAAAATATTACATATACTATTCATGATAACAGGTCAGAAGCGATCAAAGATCGTCTTAATATTGTCATATCAAATATTCTATTGGGTTTGATCCTCATCTCTTTATTGGTGGCACTTTTGATAAACAAAAGAATGTCTTTTATCATCTCTTTGGGTATCCCTACCTCTTTTGTGATGGGTGCTTCTTATCTCTATGTTTCAGGGTATTCCATCAATATGATCTCACTTATTGGGGTACTCATCGCACTGGGGATCATTGTTGATGATGCCATTGTAGTAAGTGAAAATATTCAACAACATATTGAAGAAGGAATGGAGCCTAAAGAAGCCGCTATTCTTGGGGCAAAAGAGATGTTTAAACCTGTGACTATCGCTTCACTCACTACACTCTTTGCTTTCATCCCTGCCCTCATGATGAGTGGAACCATGGGAGAAGTGATCAAACTTATCCCTATCGCAGTTTCTGTACTTGTTTTGGCTTCTCTCATAGAATCATTCCTTTTTTTACCCATTCATGCCGCTCATGTCTTAAAAAAAGAACAAAAGACCACCTCATGGGAAGGTATCAATCGATTCTACAGCTGGATCATCCACTTTTTTATGCGATACAAAAAAACTTTTTTACTGCTCTTTATCATTTTAGTACCACTCTTTATCGTAATGGGTATCAAAGCCAGTAAGTTTCAAATGTTTCCTCAGTTTGATGCTACTACCATCAATATCACAATGAAAGCAAATGTCAATACTAAAACGGAAGAGACCATCGAGTATCTTAAAGCTATCGAGAAAGACCTTTACGAGAGAAAAGAGCAGTTCTTCATATCACATGTAGGTTCTGTTTCCGGTTGGAGAAGGGACAGTGCGGGGAATAGTGAAACTTACCCGTATGTGGGGCAGATCACCATCGAACTGCAAAAACTCAAAGCACAGAATTTTGTAGATAAGTTCATCACCCCTACGCTTAGTTTTTATTATGATGAAGAGGGGCGTACAAGGGAGGACAAATCGGTTATTATCGCAAAAGAGTTACGTCACTTTTTAGAAACACAAAAATATAAAGAGAGATTCAACCTTTCTGATCTTGCCATTGTAGAGCGTAAAGTAGGCCCCATTAAGTCTGATCTTAAAATAGGACTCGTCTCAGATGACAATCAAAAGGTGATACACTATGCAGAGGCAATGAAAGAGGCACTTCGTCAAATTGATGGAATCGTCTCTGTCAATGATGCTATGAACTACGGTGTAGATGAGATAAAACTTCAAGTCAACTCTTATGGTGAATCTTTAGGTTTGAGTGAACAAAGACTAGGAATACTTCTCTCTAATTTTTATCTGGAAAGAAAAATAGGATTTGCTTTCGACAGCTCTGACCTCCTGGAATTAAAAATAAGATCCATACAAAAAGATTCTCTGGATGCACTTAAAAACTTCCAAATCAAACTTGATGACAACCAATTTGCTGCACTCAAAGATGTGGTTCACTTTAATGTGATCAAATCTTTTGAAAAGATCATCAAAGACAGTGGTGAGAAGAACTTTTATATCTATGCCAATGTGGACAGTAAAAAAATTACCGCTACTGAAACACTTAAAAAGATAGATTCTATTTTGGAATCAGCAAAAAAAGAAGGTATAAAGATCATCCTAAAAGGAGAAGAGGAGAAGAAAAAAGAGCTTAAAAGTGACATGATGGCAGCAAGCGCGGTTGCGATGCTTCTTATTATGCTTTCACTTCTCTATCTTTTTAACTCTTTTAGAGAAACTTTTATGATGATGTCAGTGATACCTTTTGCTTTTTTAGGTGTACTCATCGGCCATTTTGCACTGGGGATCAACCTCTCCATGCCTTCTATCATCGGTATGCTTGGTCTCTCCGGAGTTGTTATCAACGATGGCATTATCATGGTCATGAATCTTAAAAAAGCAAACAATATGGAGGAGATCTTCTTCTATGCTTCTAAAAGATTCAGACCTATTGTACTCACTTCTGTCACTACACTTATCGGTCTGAGTTCTCTTGTCTTTTTCCCCACAGGACAAGCTGCTATTTTCCAACCTATGGCGATAGCATTGGCATTTGGACTTGCATGGGGAACGGTACTTAATCTACTCTATCTTCCCGTACTCTATACAATTCTCAATCAAAAAAGATTGGGAATTTAATACAGAGCCTCTGCTATGCATACAATCACCAAAACATAAGAGGTCTTATTTATCACCGTACTAATTCCAATCCTTTTCAACTCTGTTTCGTCCACTGTTTTTTGCCTTATAAAGTGCATCATCAGCACGTTTTATGGTATCTTTGATCTCTTCATTTTCATTATAAAATGTCATACCCATACTTATAGTAATATGCTTAGCCAATTCAAAATATGCCCCCTCAACACTCCTTCTGATATGTTCTGCAATGGTGTATAGGTTATCTACACTACCCACCAGGGTTAGTATTATAAACTCTTCGCCACCCCATCTGATAAGAGCATCATTAGCACGAATAGAACTTTTTACAACCCGGACCAATCTCTTTAGCACCTCATCTCCAACATTGTGTCCATAGCTGTCATTTACCTTTTTAAAATGATCAATATCAAGCATCATTACGCCTAGCTTTTCTCCGCTTATTTTAGACTTTTCAATCATTAATCTATAATTCGCATCAAAATATTCTCTACTATATGCTTTTGTCAAGTTATCATACAATACTTTTTTTTCTAAATTTATCTGCTTGGTCATGGTTGAACTAATATCCGCAAAGGAGACAATATACTCCTCTTTGCTAAATTCATTAACAGATACAGCAAAAGCATGAGGGATCTCATTTTTATCCAACATTAGAACTATCCTGTTATGCTCTGGTCCTATTGTCTGTATATACTCTAGCCAGTGCATATTTTCAGGTACTTTTCCTAAGTGGAAATAGTTATCATCATGAACAAATTTTTCACAAATACAGCTATATTGCTTTAAAAAATCCTCCATAGTTTTGTAATCTAAAAAGTTTAAAAAAGCTTTATTAACAAACTTTACCTTTCTTCCATTTGATAAGAAAACAATGCTTTGCTGTAGATCAATCAGTTTTTTCAGTTGGGTTGAGTATTTAACCTGTTGTGTAATATCTCTTGCTATTCCTTCAACCTCTTTCACCTGACCATCATCATCAAAAAGAGGAAATTCGGTTAGCTCAAGATAACGGATAGTGCCATCTTTATGAAAGAGGCTGACTTTATAAGGCGGCTGTACTTTTCCGGTAAGACTTTTAAGGGAATATATTATGGCTCTTTTATTTATAGGGTCATCACTCAGATGCTTGTTGTAATCAACCAAAAACTCACCTTTACTATATCCGAGAATATCTGTGACTGAATCACTTAAATTTCTAAATATTCCACTCGTATCATGCGTATAAAAGAAATAGTGACCTTTAAGATTCCTAACAAGTCTCTCATACTTTTTTTCACTTACTTCAAGATCTTTTTTAGCTCTTGACTCCAGCTCTTTGTATAAGCCCTGCATCTCTTTGGATGAAATATTTAAAGCGTTTTCCAATAGTCCACGATCATCATCAGCATCAATATATGCCTGATCTACAAGAGTGATCAACTTCTCAATTTGCTCTTGAGAAGAGTCACCCTCTTTGTAAGCAATTTTTTTTAGCTGTCGCTCAAGCAGATGGTGCATCATCTTCCCAAATCAGAGTTAATGTCATCGTTTGATTGTGCAGATCACATCTACCCGATGCCAATGGTGATATCTCACCATAGGAGTAAAAGCCTATCTGCTTTGTTTTGCTCGGGAGTACATCCAGTGTTGCCTCCAGCTCCTCTTCTACTCTCTGTTTTAACACCAACCTGCGGCCAACACAACTAATGGCTATGCTTAAGACCGTCTCGTCATTATATGTATCAAGTATCACCTCTTTTGCAGCATCAGATGCACCATTCACAAGACGATCATAATTCACTTTCATCAGTGTCACATAACTTCCCTGCGGTATATCTCCGGCAAAAGTGATAGAGTTCTCTTTTTCATCTACGGCCAATATGGTACGAACTTTACTCTCTGTGGTTTGGGAATCCGCTTTTAACTCTAAAGGAAACAGAAGCCCTGTTGCGGGCAGTCCATCAGCTTTGTCACCAAGATAATTCTTATAAATATTCAGTGCGGGCTGTCCATCCAGTTCATACAGAACATTATCTTTTGACTTCGTAACAACTCTCTCCATACCCAGTCTGTCCCATCCGCCTTTAGAGCCATGACTTACATGAATATGATCTCCATAGAGTCCAACACCGGCAACATAACCTGAGGTAACTTTGCCCTCAGCTATCACCCAAGTCTCTGCAAAACGATCATCATCGCCGGCAAGCCCACCCGTAACAACTATATCATTTGAAAGAACGGAATTAATACCGCTTGTCAGTTTTGAACCATTGACCAAGAGACCATCTGAAAGTATAAATATAGCTTTAAGGTCATCACTTCCAAGTGCATTTGCCATACGTGCACCGCTAGAGTAAGATTCATCAACGTGAGATAAACTCTGGGTTGCTATCTCTACTCTGCTGTTCTCAAACTGCATCACAGCCACTACCGTACTCTCTTCTAAGAGTTCATCTTGAAGAATCTCTCCAGCAGTGGAAGCCCCCACTATTTTTGAATTTGGAAAATGGTGTAGCAGTTCCTGTACAGGTTTATCCACTATCTCTTTTTTAGATGTTCCAAAAACGATAACTAGCGTATTATTTGAATCTAAGGTAGCATCCAGTGGTTCACTCCATGCACCTTGATAAAAATATGTCATTAATTTCATGAATCTCCCTCCCCAACAAAACAATAATATTGTACTCATCATAACATAACTTTAAAAATTTCACAACAAAAGCATAAAGTTTTATATAGATTAATATGATATAATCAAATTAAAATTATATCCGGAGATTTTCCCCTTATGAATGATCACAATCTAGATGACCTCATCATCGACAATATCGAACCTAAAAATAGTAAAACAAAAAGTTTTTTAACTATCATTGCACTACTGATCATTGTTTTGATAGTAGCGATCATCCTTACAAAGATCATACTCAAAGATCCTAATGCAGAAAAACTTGCCTTTGAAGAGATTAACACAGAGATAATCAGTCCAGAGCTTACACTGCAAAGTGCCACTGAGTCTAAGCCAATACCTAAACCAACAAAAGAAGAGACAATACTCTCAACAATAATAGAGAATGAACTGAAAGCACCTGTTCAAGTAAAAGAAGTTGCTAAAGAAACGGTAGAGATAACAAAAGAGGTTATTGAGATACCTGTGAAACCTAAAGTGAAAACAGAAGTTAAAAACAGTGCAAAAGAAAAAGAAAGGCTACAGAAAGAAAAAGAATATAGTGAAGCGAGAAGAGCAAGACTTGAACGAGAAAAAGCTTCACAAAAAAAAGTAGTACAAGAAAGACTTAAACGAGAAAAAGCAGAGCAAAAAAGACTTGAAAAAGAAAAGGCAGAACAAGAAAAAGCTGTGCAAGAAAAACTGATCATAAAAAAAGAAGTACCACAAGTAGTAAAATCTGTTCCAACACCAATAGTAGAAAAAGCAAAAGTAAAACCTACAGGAAAACCGGTTAATGTACCCGTAAAACCAAAACCTGCCTCATCACAAGTTTACTACATTCAAGTAGGTTCATTTACTAAAACACCTAGTGCACAGTTCCTAAGGATCATTAAAAACAGTGGGTTTAACTACAAGATCACACCTAAAGCAGCAAATGGAACAAAAAAACTGCTTATCGGACCATATAAAGACAGAGTTTCTGCCAATACTGCTTTACCAAGAGTAAAAGACCGCATTAACAAAAATGCCTTTGTGACTAAAAAGTAGGTTTCAGTATGCATAAAACACTTCTTTTTGACCAACTCACCCCTGTCGCTCTTTATGGAAAGATAAAAGCACAATTTCCCAATGAAGTAACTATGCTCTTTGAGAGCGTAGTAAACACCAGTGATGGAAACTTTAGTTTTATTACTATAGGTGCACAAGAACGTCTCACATATAAAGATAAAGCAACTACTTATACAGATAGATCTGGGACTCCAAAGATCTTAACAGAAGATCCCTTCTCTTTTCTAAAATCTTACTATGCCAATGTTGATAAGCAAGCCTATCAGACAATAGCCTCTGAAGTTGGATTTTCTTTTGTAGATGGTTTTATAGGTTTCATCGCTTATGATATGGTAAAAGTATTTGAACCTGTACTTGAAGAGAGTATGGATAACCTTTTAGATCCACTCAATACTCCAGACCTTGACCTGGTACGCCCTAAGATCATCATTGCCTATTCTCATAAAAGTGCAAAACTTACACTCATTTTAAATGATGAGTCTATGCAAAATGGACTTGAGTCTATAGAAAACATCTTACATAATACCTGTACACCAATGCCACTAAAAGCTGTAGAACTTGATGGTGAAGGAAGTTTCAGCATTGATGAAGAGCGTTTCAAAACACTGGTAGATGAGTCTAAAGAGAGCATACGTTCCGGAGATATCTTTCAAATACTTCTTTCAAACAGATACACACAAAAAGGAAAGATCGATCCTCTAAGCTTTTATAGAGTATTGCGCTCAAAGAATCCTTCTCCTTACCTTTTTTTACTTGACTATAAAGATTTCTCTATCTGTGGTTCTTCCCCGGAAGTAATGGTAAGACTTACAGACGGTGAGATACTTCTTCGCCCTATTGCAGGGACACGAAAACGTGGTAAAACTCATCAGAGAGATAAAGAGTTAGAACTTGAAATGTTAAATGATCCCAAAGAGTGTGCAGAACACCTTATGCTCATAGACTTAGGTCGTAATGATGTAGGTCGTGTAGCACAAACCGGTACGGTTGAAGTCACAGATATGATGAGAGTAGAGAAATATTCTCACGTCATGCATATGGTCTCTGATGTTGAAGCTCTTTTGGAAGAGGGAAAAGATATGTTTGACCTTTTTGCTGCAACATTCACCGCAGGAACCATGACAGGTGCACCTAAGATCAAAGCTATGGAACTCATAGCAGATTTTGAAGGACTTAAACGTGGTTTCTACTCTGGATCTGTAGGTTACTTCTCTTTTGATGGAAATATGGATTCAGCTATTGCCATTCGTACTTCTCTCATAAAACCAAACAGTATTACTCTACAGGCCGGTGCCGGCGTGGTAGCAGACTCCTTACCCGAACTGGAGTACCTTGAGGTTAAAAACAAACTAGGTGCTCTTCTAGCCACACTCAAAGAAATGGAGAGCCTTTAGAGATGAGCAAAGCACTCTTTGCGATCTTTGGAAACCCTGTCTCACATTCAAAATCACCCCTTATGCATAATCTCTCCTTTCAAGGATTAGGATTTAATGGTTGTTATACACGTTATTTACTGGAAGATGGTGAGAGACTCAAAAAAACTTTTTTTGATCTCGGGCTCAAGGGTATCAATATCACCGTACCGCACAAAGAGCATGCCTATAATGCTTGTGATGAGTTAGACCCTTTTGCACAAAAAGTAGGTGCGGTCAATACTATCGTTGAAAAAGAGGGAAAGCTCTACGGATACAACACCGATGCGCCAGGATTTCTAAAAGCTATCTCTGAGTTTAAAAATATTAGAACTGTACTTTTTCTAGGTGCAGGTGGTACAGCACAATCTACCTCCAGTATCTTAAGAGATGAAGGCTATGAAGTGATACTGCTTAACCGAAGTGAAGGTCGCCTGGAGAAGTTCAAAAAAGATGGCTTTGAGACTTATACCTTTGAGAACTTTATACCTAAAGAGTATGACTTAGTGATAAATATGACTTCAGCAGGACTTGAAGATAATTCACTCCCTGCACCACTGGAGATACTAAAACAAGTTATCCCGACAGCAAAAGCCTGTGTTGATGTCATTTACGGAAAAGAGACACCTTTTTTGAAGCTTGCAAAGTCATATGGTAAACCCACCAAAGATGGCAGTGATATGTTACTCTATCAGGGAATTATCGCATTTGAACATTTTACAGAACATCGATACTCTTTTGCAGAGATCGAACCTCATATGAAAAAAGCATTTATTTTATAAGGCTGAGATGATGAAGAAGTTTCTTACATTTATTATACTTATTCTCCTTCTTCTATCTATCATCATCTGGCTTAACCTCCCTAAGATCACCCCTTACTATACGCAACTTACCAAAACCCGTATCGGACTTAACTTTGATCTCCAGCCGGAGTCTCAAAAAGATGCTCATTTTATAGGTTCCAAGAAGTGTCAAAAGTGCCATGAAGAAAACTACCATGACTGGAAAAGTTCTATGCATGCCAAGATGATCCAAAATATTAAAACTGATCCTTCTGCAGTTGTAGCAGATTTTTCCAAGTTGCCTGAAGATGCCGACTTTACTCTTGCCCAAGCAGTCTACACTATAGGGAGTAAATTTAAACAACACTATATGATCCCTGCACAGATCAATGGTAAAGAAGATTTTAGACTCGGAAACTATCAGTGGAACAGTCAAAGCAAAAAATGGCAATCTTGTAAACCCTATAATTACTGGTATAAAGAATCTTACCCCCATGACAATAAATCATTTCCTACATCCAATACCTGTGACGGGTGTCACTTTACCGGCTACATGTCCACAGGCAAACGTATAGAACCCTCCATCTCTTGTGAAAGTTGTCATGGACCGGGAAATAAACATACCAAAGATCCTCAGAATGCCATCTTCAAAGCCAGCCTCTCTGCTTCTATGCGTACCAATGAGGTTTGCTTTCAATGCCATATGCGTAATAGAGATAAACGTATGGAAACACAAGATGCAACAAGCAAAGATCTCTGGATGGAAGCTAAAGATTACCCGGATGGATATGAACCGGGAAAACCACTTATACATTATAAACTTCCTGCTCCCTTTTCACCCGGAGAAGAGACAAAAGAGTTTTGGGCAAATGGTGCAGCAAAGAAAAACAGATCGCAGGGGAATGAATATATCCATGACCGTATGTATAATAAACACGGGGTCGCTTGTATCAACTGTCACAATCCGCATAAGTTAACCAATACCGCACAAAAACCTGAAGGGAATGATGCCTGTATGAAGTGTCACTCTTTTGGGTCTATCATAGGACCACACCAAGACAGACTTGAAGATCATACACAACACAAAGCTGACTCTAAAGGTTCACTATGTATAGAGTGTCATATGCCTAAAACGGCTAAACATACAGACAAGTCATCTCTTACTGTTCGTTCACATCTGTTTACTTTTACCTACCCTGCACAAACAAAGGCGTATGGTATGCCACCTGAAACAAATGCATGTCATGCTTGTCATAAAGACAAAACATTAAAGAGTTTGCAGGAAGATCTTAAAAATTGGGGGAAACTTGAGTGGGAAAAACTTGAACTACCGCATACAGGTTTTAAATAAAGGAGCTACCAAGGCTATTTGACTTCAATTAACCTTTAGTGATTAAAATATAATTATATATATACAAGGCAGATAATGATAAATATTCTAATGATCGAAGATGATCCGGAATTTGCAGAACTTTTAACTGAATATCTTTCTCAGTTCGATATTAAAATAACCAATTTTGAAGACCCTTATTTGGGACTTAGTGCCGGGGTAAAAAAGTATGATCTTATGATTCTGGATCTTACTCTTCCGGGTATGGATGGACTTGAGGTGTGTGAAGAAGTTGTACGTAAATATAAGATGCCTGTTATTATCTCTTCTGCACGCTCTGACATTAATGATAAAGTAAAAAGTTTTGAATTGGGTGCATATGACTACTTGCCCAAACCCTATGACCCAAAAGAGATGTATGCACGTATCATGTCTATTTTAAATAGATTAAATAAGGGGGAAGGAAATCAATCTTCCCTACCAAAAAGTGATTTCGAACTTAAAGGAGACACGATCTACTTTAAAGGCGAAGCACTCTCCTTAACACCTGCAGAGTATGAAGTGCTCTCTTTACTCGTAAAACATCAAGGCATAACCCAGTCACGTGAACAGATCATCAATACATCAGGAACTATGAGTATAGACTCACAAGGCAAGAGTCTTGATGTTATCATCTCTAAAATACGAACAAAACTTGGAGATAACAAACGTATCCAGGCAGTACGTGGTGTAGGGTATAAACTCGTATGACAGGACTTACATCCCTACGCAGTAAAATTAATTTAGTTTTTTTTATTACCCTACTGCTTCTTGCTGTACTATTCACGGTATCAATTAAATATGACCATGCCAAATTTGAGGAGCATACTGCAGCCCAAGAGAGGGTTATGTCACACTATCTTTATATGTATTATCTCAAACATGGTGAGATAGACCAAGCCTATCTGGATGCCCAAAATATCTCTCTTATTACCGATCAAGGCAAAAAGATTCAGATAGAACGATACTTTAAAGATAAAGGAAAGCTCAAACGTTATGCTGTTGATACGTACCATTTAAAACGAATCATCATTATCAACAATGATAGATTTAAACTCATTCTTGAGAATAAAAATAAAATGAAGTATCCACTTAAACGTGTTATTGTATTTTCAATTGTCTTTCTCTTGATCATTCTTCTTTATCTCTGGATCATTAAAAGTTTAAGACCACTGTCTGAACTAAAAAATAAAATACAAACATTCTCTCAAGGTAACCTTGATATAGAGTGTCAAAGTGACAAACAAGATGAGATAGCAGAAGTTGCAAATGAGTTTGATCATGCTGTAACCATGATACGTGAGCTTCTTCAGTCACGGCAACTTTTTTTGCGTGCCATTATGCATGAACTTAAAACACCTATTGCCAAAGGCAGATTAGTCAGTGAAATGCTCCATGATGAGAAAAATAAAGCACGTATGCACAGCATCTTTGAGAGGCTCAACCTTCTCATAGATGAATTTGCCAAAATAGAGAAGATCACTTCTAAAAACTTTGAGTTAACGATCAACCCATACAAGATGAGTGACTTGCTTGAAGCCAGTATAGATATGCTGATGATAGAAAATCCAAACCGTCTCATCACTACAGAGGTCAAACAGGATTACATACTGGATGTTGATTTTGAGCTTTTTACACTTGTGATCAAAAACTTACTTGATAATGGGATTAAATACAGTACGGATAAACATATCACTGTTATTATAGATGAAAATAGGCTAGAGATCATAAATAGAGGAGAGCTACTGGCAGAGCCCTTAGAGAACTACTTTAAGCCTTTCCATACTTCCAAAAAAGGTTTAGGCTTAGGACTCTATATTGTAAAAAGTATTTTGGATATTCATCAAATGGAGTTGGAGTACCAACATAAAGATCATCAAAATATCTTCACAGTAGTTTAACCTGAACTATTCAAAAAGTTCAGGCTTAAAATAAAGTTACTTATCAGTTCCTGTAATCGTATCAGAAAGCGTAAATGAAAGTTCTAAAGCTTGGCTTGCATTGAGTCTAGGATCACATTGTGTATGGTAACGACTAGCAAGTCCTTCTGCGGTAATAGCACATGATGTACTTCCTGTACACTCTGTTACATCATTACCCGTCATCTCCAAGTGGATACCTGCAGCAACTGTTCCCATCTCTTTATGAATAGCAAAGAACTGTTCTACTTCAGAAAGAATATTATCAAAGTCTCTTGTTTTGAAACCTGTTGAACTCTTCTCAACATTACCATGCATAGGGTCACACGACCAAACAACATTTTTTCCTTCATCTCTTACACGTTTAAGAAGTTTAGGGAAATACTCTTTTATTTTACTTGCACCCATACGAACGATAAGATTGAGTCTACCCTCTTCATTATCAGGGTTAAGTGCATCGATAAGCTCAATAAGCTCATCCTCTTCCATACTTGGTCCCACTTTACAGCCAATAGGGTTTTGGATCCCTCTAAAGTATTCAATATGTGCTTCTGTAAGGTCTCTTGTTCTGTCACCTATCCATAACATATGTGCTGAACAGTCATACCACTCACCTGTCTCTGCATCTTGTCTTGTAAGTGCTTCTTCGTAGTTCAAGAGCAATGCTTCATGTGAAGTATACATGGTTGTTTGATGAAGTTGAGGCATAGTATCACTGTTAAGTCCGCACGCCGCCATAAATTTCATAGAATGGTCTATCTTATCACTTAACTCATCATAACGTTTGCCCAGAGGATTATCTTTAATAAAATCAAGGTTCCACTGATGCACTCTATTGAGATCTGCTAATCCACCTCTTGCAAACGCACGCAAAAGATTCAGTGTTGCTGCTGATTGGTTATACGCCTTGAGCATATTTTTAGGGTTTGGAATTCTTGCTTCTTCTGTAAACTCAATACCGTTGATGATATCTCCACGGTAACTTGGCAACTTCACACCATCTATCTCTTCAAAGTCTGAAGATCTTGGCTTTGCGAATTGTCCTGCAATACGACCTACTTTAACTACCGGCTTACCTGTTGAATACATTAACACCATATTCATTTGAAGCATGAGTTTAAAAAGGTTTTTTATGTTCTTCGCATTAAAGTCAGAAAAGCTTTCCGCACAATCTCCACCTTGAAGTAAAAATGCTTCACCACGTCCAGCTTTGGCTAACTTTTCTTTAAGATTTTTTGCCTCACCTGCAAAAATAAGTGGTGGGTATGAACTTAACTCCTCTTCTATTTTTTCAAGAAGTGCTTGGTCTTGGTATGTTGGTTGTTGCTTTATGGGAAAATTTCTCCAGCTACTTGGTGTCCAACTCATGGGTTATCCTTGGTGGGCTTTAATACTGCCCAAAAATTAATGACAAGATTATAGCTTAAAACGCATGAAAAGAATATGTATAATAGAGTTATAGTAAAAAGATTTTAAATATTTTTATATTTTGAGGTAAATTTAAGAATAAATATGTATTTTCACAAGGTGAATAAGTTGTGAATAACTCATATTAAAAAATGAAACCCGTGTTTTAGGGAGCTAGATAGAAGTGTTACTTTTTTACAACAAACGTAACAAAATTTGCCCATTGAAAAACAGTATCCACATTTTTAAAACCTGCATCTTTACACATCTGTATATTTTCTTTTATCGTAAAAGGAATCAGTACATTTTCCAAAGCTTCACGTTTTTGTGCTATCTCATATTCACTGTAACCTTGCTCTTTTTTATACTCATAATAGGTGTCTATCATCTGCTTATCAAGCTTCTTGTCATCAAAAACAACTTTCTCAGAGAAAATAAATACTCCATCATCCTTCATCCCGTCATAAATCTTCTTTACTAGCTCCAAACGTTGCATTGGCCGTATAAACTGGAGTGTATAGTTAGAGACTACTACATCTTCATTTTTATAATTATAGGTCAGCATATCTGCAAATTCCAGTGCTATATCTGCACCAAAAGCTTGGCACTTTTGCTTTGCTCTGTCCAGCATAGCTTGCGAATTATCTAAGCCTTTAAGCTGCATCTTTGTATTCATCTTACTATGCAAGTCAAGCAAGAACTTTGCTGTAGAAGAACCAAGATCAAGTACTTTCTTACCATCGGCTTGCTCGGCTAATATCAATGAAATAACCAATTTCCTCACCTCATCATAAAAAGGCACAGAGCGGCTAAGCATATCATCAAAAACAGAAGCCACAGCTTCATCAAATTCAAACATTTTTTCTATGGGTTCTTTAAATACTTTATCTTTCATGCTGTCATTTTATCAAAAAATTATGGTTAACTAGCCTTACGGCAATAGAGTTTTTATTTTAAAAAGGTCTGTAAAACATGATAATAACGATCATCACGTAAAATACTGTTATGCCCAGCACCTTCAATGATCTTCACATCCACTTTTGACGCAGGAAAAGTATCTATAAGGTTTTGTGAATGTTTCATGGTAATAACACTGTCTTTTTCTGCGATCAGCACTAATGTCTTTGCTTCAATACTTTTGACTCTGGCAACGGAATCATATTTATCCTTAAGCAGTATAGCCATCGGATACACAGGAAATCTCTCTTGTACCATACTCTGTGCGCTGTCATACGGTGTGATCAATACCAATTTCTCAAACTCTCTTTTAGATGCTAGGTAGGTAGCCACACCGCTCCCTAAACTTCGGCCAAGAACACTGATATTACTATGTTTGGATCTAATTTTATCAAAGATAATAAGAGCATCAGAGTAGAGTCCTTTTTCGGTTGGTTCACCACTGCTTCCTCCATACCCTCTATAGTTCACAAGATAGACGGTATGCTCAGGGAAAAATCGATCAAAAGCAAAAGCACTTAATGCAACGGTGTCACCATTACCTCCAAAGTAGAGTATAGCTTTCTTTTTTTTATCATTTAGTATGATCACATTGATGGATTCTTTATCATTATGGAAGATAACTTCATTAAACAGATGGTTTATTTTATCCGTTGGGGCATAGAGAAGATCTCTTTGATTTATAAAAAGTAAAATTCCAAAAGTGATATAGACAAGCAGTAGTAACTTGATTATATAAATCAGAATTTTTTTCATTTTACATTGCTCTTGCTTGAGAAATATCCTCTTCTATCTGCTCTTTTAACGCATCCAACCCATTAAACTTTTGATTTCCACGAATAAATGTGACAAACTCTATTGAAACTCTACCATTTACTTCACCAATATCTTTATCTATCACATGTGTCTCAACAGCATAGGAGCCATCTGTGGTCACACGATGCCCTAAAAAACTCACGGAGCTTAGCCACTCCTCATCAATCTTGGTTCGTGTGGCATAGACACCTTCTAAAGGGAGTTGGTAATGATCTACTTGAAGGTTAAGTGTAGGGACAAGTTCTTTCTTACCAAGTCCCTGTCCTGCGATCACTTCACCATCTATGCAATACCTTCTGCCCAATAGCTTATTTGCCATCTCTACCTTGCCTTCTCGCAAATATGCTTTGATAGTACGAGAGTGAACTGGTATACCCTCTATACTTACCTCATCTACAACAAGCACTTCTCTATCACACAATGCTTGAAGCATCTCAGCATTGCCTGCTTTACCTTTACCAAAATGAAAGTCATAGCCAACAACTATCTTTTTCAGAGAAGGAAAATCCTCTTTCAGTTTATTAACAAATGCTTCTGGGCTAAGTGATTTCACTTTATCAAAATGGTAAAAACAACAAACTTTATCAGTATGAAATGAACGTTTATACCCCGGTGTCAGATATCCGCCATTTCGTTCTATGATCACGATAGCATCCACTTTATCTATCAGTGTTTTATGTGCAATATGCAAGCCGTCAAAAGAACCTATAGCTATGGCTTTAATGTCATTGTTTATCTGCAAACTCTAGGCCTCACTCTTTATAAAATGATACAGGTACTCTTGGTTACCCTTTTTACCTGCTACCTGAGACTGTGCTTGATACTTTAATTCCCAACCCATCTTTTTAGCTTCCTCTTCAAATACTTCTTTTCGTCTTGCTATAGCATCAATATCCTGCACCACACCTTTACTGTCACGCTTCACATCTTTACCCACTTCAAACTGTGGCTTGTAGAGTATGACTATGTCCGCACCTTCTTTTGCAAGCCTGTTTATATCATTCGTAATTTGTAAGATAGAGATGAAAGAGACATCACAAGTTACCAACTCAAAAGCTTCTTCCGCTTCAAATTCACGGATATCAGTCTCTTCATGTAAAAAGAGTCTTTTCTCATTACGCAGGGAAATATGCAGCTGGTCTTTTCCTACATCTACACAGCTTAATGTTGATACACCATTTTCAAGTACTATCTGAGCAAACCCACCTGTACTAGAACCTATATCCAAGGCTCTTTTGCCCTTGAAATCTATAGGGTACTCAGCTAAAAAGTTCTCCAGCTTACGCGCTGCACGACTCACATAAAATTTCTCATCTTCTACTTCAACAGAAGAGTTCTCATCTATCTTGGCAGAAGCTTTAGGTAATTTTCCATCTACTTTTACTTTACCAGCTTTTATCGCATCATGTGCACGATTACGACTCTCAAAGTAACCCTCTTCTACTAAGTATTTATCTAATCTCATATTTTACCTCTTAAACAATCTAAAATGATCAACGATTTTATAAGCTCTGAGCACATCTTCTTCTTTTGCACCTGCATTTATATTATGAATTATAAGAGGCTCACCCTTAAAATTTTTCTTATCAGAACAAATACCTATATGATCTAAATTTTTCTTACCGGGAAGTTTCCATACCACGATGTCACCAGCTTGAAACTTACCTTGAACTCTATATCCTCTTGAAAGCAGATATACCTGTATATTTTTCACTCTTCTATGGTCAATATTGGGATCAAGTCTCTCAGTATAATAGAGCCCTTTATAACGTTTCGGATGATATTTTTTATCTTTAAAAATACGCTCTTGCAGATCTATCTTTAAACCTCTCAGTGCGCGTACAACTACATCTGTACAGACACCCTTACTTATACGAATATCACCCATAGGGTACTTTAAACGAACATACTCAGGGTTATAGGTTACTGTCTTACCCACTTGTGTACGTGCAGCTTTGACAAAAGCATCAACATTTCCAGAAAAAAGCCATGAACTCCATAACAAAAAAAATACTATAAATTTTAGTTTCATTTCCTAGATCCAATCATTTTAAAAAATCTCTCATTTCATCTTCAGTAAGCGTACTCACACCTAAACTCTCAGCCTTAGTCAACTTCGACCCAGCATCTTCACCATAGACAACAAAATCTGTCTTTTTACTCACCGAACCACTCACTTTTGCTCCTAGTTTTTCCAGCATCGCTTTGACTACACCACGGCTTACAGACATACTACCAGTCAGCACTACTGTTTTGTCTTTAAATGGATTTTCAGCTGCCTCTACTTTTTCTTCTACAGTGGGTTGAATATCCTCAAAGAGTTTCAGAACAAAGTCATAGTTGACTCGCATGAACTCTAAGAGTGAGTTTGCCATCTCTTCACCTATACCATCTATAGCTACAACTTCTTCAAAAGTTGCATCGACAATGCCCAGTCCAAACTCTAACGCCAAAGACTTACTTGCCACTTCACCAATATGTTCTATGCCCATGGCAGAGATAAGTCTGTAGAGAGGTACACCTTTTGTGTCAGCTATGGCTTGTAAAAGTTTATTGATACGTTTCTCTTTAAACCCTTCCAACCCTTCTAAATCTTCAAATCTTAAATGGTACAACCCTAAAATATCTTTGATCTTTTCTTCTTTAACAAGTATCTCAACAATTTTAGAACCAAGTCCATCTATGTTCATACACCCTTTTTTAGCAAAATGTATGATAGAGTTTACTACTCTGTCCGGGCAGTCCAAGTTTTGACACTTGATAAGTGTACCTTCATCTAATACTTCACTGTTACAGGTAGGACACTCTGTCGGTCGTACTATTTCCACTTCTAAACCGTCACGTCTATCGACTAACACTTTGGTGATCTTAGGGATGACATCTCCTGAGCGTATGAGTATGACAGAGTCCCCTATCTTCAAACCTTTTCGTTCTATCTCATCAAAGTTATGGAGTGTGGCACGTGCTATGATGGCACCTTCTACTTCAACCGGTTCCACTTCTGCTACGGGTGTAATAACACCTGTTCTACCTACTTGTAATGTAATAGCATTAACTCTGGTAACTTTCTCTACAGCAGGGAACTTATAGGCACACATCCACTTAGGTACCTTAACGGTATAGCCCAAGTCCTCTTGTAGATTCACCTCATCAACCTTAATGACCATACCATCCATCATCACAGGTATCTCATCACGCAGAGAGATAAGTTTATGATAAAAAGCTTCTATCTCTTCAATGCCATTACACTCCTGAGCATGTGGAGGCTCTAGAAATCCTAACTCATAGACAAAGTCCATTTTCTGAGATAACTTTGATTGTTCTAATGTATTTTCACCCAAACCCCAAGGGTAAAAAACAAGTCTACGTTTAGCAGTAATTGAAGAGTCTAACTGTCTTAAACTCCCAGCTGCTGCATTACGAGGATTTGCAAAAGGAGGCTCACCCTCTTCCAGTCTCTCTTTGTTGATAATCTCAAAATCATCTTTGCGGATAACCACTTCACCTCGTATCTCTATGAGTCCATCATACCCTATTGTAAGAGGTACAGAACGAATGGTACGCACATTGTCTGTTACCTCTTCACCTACAACACCGTCACCACGTGTAATAGCACGTGTAAGCTTTCCCTTCTCATAAAGTAAATTCATACTCGCACCATCAAACTTAGGCTCACAAAAATACGTACATTCTCCTACATTTTTTACTGTTCGGTCTAGCCACTCTTGTACTTCATCTGTAGTAAAAACATCTTCCATACTCCACATACGTTTGATATGCTTTGCTTTGGAAAATTCATCACGCACTACACCACCCACACGCTTCGTAGGAGAGTCTTCTGCTACTTCATCAGGGTTTGCTGTTTCGTAGTCTAACACTTCATGGTAAAGCTTATCATACTCTTCATCTGTAGCTGTAGGATCATCTTCCACATAGTAGGCATGTGCCCATTTTTTAAGGATCTGTACTTTTTTTTGGTATTGGTCGTTTGTCATTTTTCTATTATATACTTTCTTGTTTTCTTTTATTTCAAAGCTTCAAATACAGATAAAGCCTGTCTATGCTCAGATACATCATGACATCTCACAATACTAGCCCCATTTTCCAGAGCTTTCATATGAATAGCCAAAGTTCCCGGTAAACGTTCATCTGTGGATGCAGAGATGATCTTATCTATCATTGACTTTCTACTTGCACCTATAAGGACTTCACATCCAAAGTGCGTAAAGTGAGTTAGATTTTTGATCAAAGTGAGATTATGCTCTAAGGTTTTTCCAAAACCTATACCTACATCAAGAATGATCTTCTCTCTGGATAATCCCAATGCTTCACATTTAGCGATACGTTCTTCAAAAAATCTACTTACCTCAACCATCACATCTTCATACTGAGGATCTTTCTGCATCATTTGGGGTGTTCCCTGCATATGCATAATACAAAGTTTGACATTATATTTGACTGCCAGTTCTATAAGTCTGTCATCACTTGCCCCTGTGATATCATTAATAAGGGTAAACCCACTTTTTAAGGCATACTCTACGACTGAAGGTGTATAACTGTCTATACTGAAGGCAGCTTGTTCATAAAGTTTTTCAGCATAAATAGCATCACAGATAGGTTTGACGCGTAGCAACTCTTCCTCTGTGCTTACCACATCTGCCCCCGGACGGGAAGAGACTGCCCCAATGTCAATGATAGATGCACCCTCTTCTATCATCTTTTCACATTGTACAATGGCATCATCTGCAACAAATCTGCTGCCTTGAAAAAAGCTGTCATCATTGGCATTTATCACACCCATGATCCGTGTCGGATAGTTCTGTGTTGAGAGGAACCTTTTAAGTTCTGCAGCGACCGTCTTAAGTCCAAAAGGCTGTGCCAGCTCTTTACGGGAAAGCAGTTCCATGTGCTTTTTAGTTCCTATCAAGATACAATCATAAGTAGGTTTCTCACAGAGTATCACTCCACCAGGCACAGCAAGTTCCGCACCGATGCTCAATGCATCTTGTTTAAGTATGTTTGCTGCGGGAGTTTTGAGGTCTTTAACAAAGAAGTAAAGAAGCTCCATTTTCTTTGCCATAATACTTACACCACCACTCTCTACACCTAATGCTTTGAGAGCTGCTTTTTTATCTGAGATGTTACCTAGTTTATAAATATACATACACAAAATCCTTATAAAATCACACGAAGTGTGCCTGTCGTTCCGAACACCCTTGAAAGCAAAGCGATTTGAGAGGAACGACGATTTTTTCTTTCTTTTTTCTAAAAAAAGAAAAGAGAAACAAAGCCACAATTAAAATGTTAGGTAATTCAACAAAATAATTACAAGTATTTTATCGTTTTTTTCTTGCTAAAAGTTTCAAAAGCAAAGTATTTAACACAAACTGAGGCGGTGATCCCACATCTAATGCAATAAATGCATTAGAGAATAATGTAAGTGTTGTTTCATCTAAATCATAACCTTGTGAACGGATAGCCTCTTTGCTGATGCGTTCTACTAAAAGTTTCATCGCCTTGGCATCTGTACGTTTATGGGTTTGTATAAACTCATACACTGTAGCCAGAGAGAGTTGTCCCAGTTCCAAGCCTAATACCGCTTCTTCTCTCTCTTCACTTAGCACTGTGATAGGTAACCGTGAACGTATGGTATCCAGTATCGTCGCTTTGCTTGCTGTAAGGATAATGAATTCTTTTTTAGGTGGAGGCTCTTCTATAACTTTTAGGAGTTTATTTTGTACTATAGGAGAAAATGTTTTGGCTGCAAGGATGATGACCGTCGTCTCTTCGCTTGCCATGTAGGCTTTTTCAATGGTAAGTTTGGCATCTTCTACTAAAAAAGTGTCTTCTTTAACGATCTTAATAAAACGTTCCGTTGTTTTTGAACCTTCAAGTTTAGCTATCGTGCCTTCTATGTCACTGGTGATGATAACTTGACTTGCTAATACAATACTCATGATTCTAAATCTAAATCACCAAAAAGAGCTGCTGAGATGGTCATATCAAAAAGCTTATAAAGCTGCAAGAGCTTGATATCTAAAAGGGTGTCAGCACTACGTAATGCAAAGCTGTTTTGTACTTCTTCATCCATGATCCATAAAAAACTGTCATCACATCGATATGCCTGTTTAGTACAAGGATGGTCACCCTTACCGATATACCAAATATAATACCCATTAGGATAAGAGATATCCAACATATCTTCAAGTAGTTGTAACTCCTGTGTAGAAGTTAAGCTCTTTAAATTTGGAAACATATCAATGAGTTGGTAAAAAGGTAAAAGAGGTCGGTTTTTTTGTAACTCATTGATATTATTTAAAATATATTGACCAAACCATTTGTGGGAATCATCTGTAACAACAAGTACAGTTTTCCCCTCAAGTATCTGAGCAGTAGCACTCTTTACTAAAGGTGCCCACTCATAACGATACTCTTCCATCCACGAGAAGCAAGATTCTTCTTCACGTATGGTTTCGAGTGTCCATTTTAAGAGCTGTTGCATAATACTACTTATCTAATCCGTAAGCTTCATGCAGTGTACGGATAGCAAGTTCTCCGTACTTCTCATCTATCACCATAGAAACTTTAATTTCAGATGTTGAGATCATTTGAATATTAATATTATTTTGGGCCATTACAGTAAAGGCTGTAGCTGCTACACCGGAGTGGGATTTCATCCCTACACCTACTACTGAAACTTTACATACATGCTCATCAAAGTCCATACCTTCGATATCATGATCAAAATCTACCATAAGTTTTTTTGCATGTTCATGATCACTGTGGGGTACAGTAAACCCAAGATTCGTTGAACCGTCTGTTCCCATATTTTGAATGATCATATCTACATTGATATTTGCCTCTGCCAACATTGTAAAGATCTCTGATGCGATACCCGGTCTATCCGAAACACCTCTGAGTGTCACTCTTGCTTGGTTTTTGTCAAGGACAACACCACTGACTAATACTTCTTCCATACTATTGCTCTCCTTTGTGATAAGCG
>JGI24024J18818_10000131_pt1 | contig 23231 bp, 23 predicted proteins | sample Cruoilmetagenom2_FD_18818 | JGI IMG/M metagenome (IMG submission 18818) | reverse complement strand
AAGTGGCGGAACTGGCAGACGCGCGCGACTCAAACTCGCGTTCCCTTGAGGATTGTGGGTTCGATTCCCACCTTCGGCACAGTAGATCACCCAACCGGTCCAAATCTGGATCGGTTTTTGTTTTTAATGGATCTGTCTTTTAATATCGTCTATACTAGGTAGAAGCCAATCGTTGTCCCCATCTGGAGGTGAACTTTGAGTAAAAAGATATTAGTCCTAAATGGCAGCCCGAGATTAAAAGGCAATACAGCAACCCTTTCCGAACAGCTTGCGGCAGGCGCCAGGTAGGCTGGCGCGATTGTGGAAATCATCTATTTGCACGGACTCGATATTCAAGCCTGTGATGCTTGTGACGCATGTCAATCAGGAGGCAAAGGCTGTGTCATTGAGGACGATATGCAGGAAATTTATCCCAATCTTCTTTCGTCCGATGCCATCGTTATCGCCACGCCGGTATACTGGTACAGCATGACTGCCCAGACGAAACTCTGTTTTGATCGCTGGTATGCCCTGGAATCGGGACAGGATTTTGAGTTGAAAGGGAAGAGACTGTCGCTCCTGATGGTCTACGGGGATAAATATCTTTACTCATCAGGAGGCATTACAGTCATCCATACCTTGGAAGGAAGCTGCCGTTGTGTAGGGATGGATTTTGATGGCATCGTTCACGGCTCCGCAATGGATATAAGGGACGCTGAAAAAGATCCAGCATTAATGGACCAGGCTCATCGGCTTGGTAAGTCCCTTGCCCAGCCTGCCTGATTGCCGTTGGTATTGATCAAAACTACCCGGAGATAGAAAAGTATTAAATAACCTCTCCCTGTAGGAGAGGTTATAATTTGTTAAGACCATTAATTAAGAAGGAGTTTAGCGTGCCATCTACCAAAGATATCTTGGCCGTGATCATGGGGGGAGGACAGGGAACCCGCCTTTTTCCATTGACAAAAGTGCGCGCAAAACCAGCTGTTCCTATCGCGGGGAAATACCGCTTGATCGATATCCCCATTAGCAACTGTATCAACTCCAATATCGATCGGATAGCCCTCTTAACCCAATTCAATTCCGTCTCTCTTCACCGCCATATCACCAGGACCTATCACTTTGATCCTTTTCACCGCGGCTGGGTCCAGATCTGGGCAGCTGAGCAAACCAATCTGAATGACACCTGGTACCAAGGAACGGCCGATGCCGTACGGCAGCAGATGTTTGAGATCCACAGCACTGGAGCTGAATATACATTGATCCTGGCAGGAGACCATCTCTACAGGATGGATTACGGAGAGATGGCTCGTCATATGTGGGAAAACGACGGGGATATCTCGATTGCCCTGCAGCCTGTATCCCTGATTGATGCTCCCAGGCTCGGCATCCTTAAAAGAGGAGAAAATCAACTTATCACTGATTTTGTGGAAAAGCCCAAAGATCCTGTTGTTCAGAAATCCTTCAGTAGCAGCGACGATCCGGACCGGCCTCTTTTAGGATCTATGGGAATTTATTTATTCAAAACCTCTGTTCTGGATGAACTTTTGAAAGAATTGAAAGTAGATGATTTTGGAAAGGAAGTCATCCCTCATGCCATACATACCCATAAGGTTGTCGGTTATGATTTTGAGGGTTATTGGGAAGATATAGGAACCATTCGTGCTTTTTATAATGCCAATCTCGATTTGACCAATCCCAGCCCCCCATTTAATTTTTATGATCCAGACGATCCTATCTACACCCACGCCCGCTTCCTGCCTGGATCGCTCGTGGCCGGTGCCCAACTGGAAAATGTNTCACTAGCAGATGGNTGTACTATTGGCCGGGCTGAGATATCTCATTCTGTCATTGGTCTAAGAAGCCAGATCCAGGATGGAGCTGTTGTAAAAAATACAATNATTATGGGNGCTGATTACTACGATGAATCACGCGGGGAAATAATTCCAGTACCCCTTGGTATCGGAGAAAATACTTTCATTGATGGAGCCATCATNGATAAAAATGCCAGAATCGGCTCCAATGTCATCATTAGATCCTTTCCTCCTGGTACCGAAAAGGACGGCGACCACTGGTTTATAAGGGACGGGATAGTGGTGATAGCAAAAAGCGTGCTCATACCTGACGGAACTGTGATTTCTCCAGATTAACTCCCATTTTTATCAATAAAATCAACAAAAAAACCTTCAAATTGAAGGGTTTTTTTCTTAATAAAGTGTTAACTTACCCTCTTTTTCTGTGGATAAGTACACTCTTTGTGTGGATAAACTGTATCTTTTGGGGATAACTCTCCCTTTTTTCGAGAATTATCGGAGGAAAAATATGTCCCTTATACACATCATTTTAATTATTTCTGATATTTTCATATATTATTCATTGAATCGAGATTCTATTAGAATATATCCCCAACTGCCTGTTAGTAAGGGCATTATCAAAATTTAAACTGTTCATCCCCATATAAGGGTAGTGGTCTTTTGACAACCTCCATATGTACCGTTTTTTTAGATTTTCTTATTCAAATATCTCTCTTCAAATGCCTTTTCCACATATCCACAAGCCCTACTACGATTACTATAAATAACTATTAATACATATTGGGGATAATATATCAGGGCAAAATCAACTTCCGGTCCAGGAAGGCTTCCTTTTTTCTANAAAAGCCTTCATTCCTTCTTTTTGATCCTGGGTAGAAAANAGATCAAAAAACAAATCTCTCTCTTCATCCAGTCCTTTGGTTAAATTTAACTCATAGNCTTGATTGATTGCACGTTTGGCTGACTGAATTGCCAGGGGAGCCNTGGCTGCGATATCCTGTGCCAGAGACATGCTTTTTTCCAGAAATTCTTCTACTGGATATAAAGCATTGATCAGTCCTAAAGAAAGGGCTTCTTCAGCTTTTAGGGTGCGATTATTCAAGATCATTTCCATCGCGACGACCTTTCCAACAGCTCTCGTTAATCGTTGGGTTCCTCCAGCTCCTGGAATGATGCCCAGGTTGATTTCTGGCTGTCCGAATTTTGATTTTGTGGAAGCTATGATCATATCGCAGGACATTGCCAATTCCAATCCCCCTCCCAAACAGTATCCGGAAACAGCGGCTATAATTGGTTTTTTGATTTCTCTAATTAGGGAAAAAGTAGGGATGAAGGCGCTTTTTTTGATCTCTTCCGTTGTAGCATCTGCCATGGCAGAGATGTCTGCGCCAGCAGCAAAGGCTTTTTTATCGCCAGTGATAACTATTGCACCGATATCATCCCTCTCATCCAATTCTTTCAGGGAATCCATTAGCTCGGTCAGGACCTGCAAATTGAGAGCATTATAAGATTCAGGGCGATTTAGTTTTACCAAACCTACTTTCCCTATAAATTTAGTCACTATGAATTCTTTATCAGCCATGATCTATCCCTCCCTGAAATTTGGTTAGATGTTTTAGTTGGTGCATACAGGAATTTCATTTTGATTTTCATTACCGTTTAATGGTAAATCAAAATATGGTGATGGGTCCAGGGTGTTGTGGATTTTTAGCTCATTCAAAAATGTCCCCTGTCCGTCATCTTTCACAATTGAGAAATGAAGGTGTATCCCTGTTGGATTTCCAGGTGTTCCGGAATAATTTCCCTGGTATCCCAGCAGAGTACCTTCTTCAACAAAGAATTCACTTGTTCCTGGTGGAAAATCAGACACTATATATGATTTGCCCTTTGAATCAGCTAGGTGAGTGTAGTAGATCCAGATTTGATCCCGGGGAGAAAGAGGATCCTCTGGAATGCGGATGATCAGGGATGATTTCCAATCGGATAATCTAGTCAGGTATCCATCATGGGCCGCAAAAACAGGAGTTTCTCCGGATTGTTGATCAGTGAAAATATCAATGCCTTGATGGCGATGTCCGGGACGGAAAGAATCATTCCACAAATATCCGATATAGCCATCCGTTGGAAATAAAAAAGGAGTGGACTCTGTACAGCGAATATTGGATTCCATTTTCCACTCAAGATGAGATTGAGGGTTTCTTATCCAGATGATAACCCGCCTGGTTCTGGAGGAGGAAACCATCCCAAATTGAATATATATATAAATCAGGGAGGTAATGATGATCAATATCAGAGGAGTAAGAAACCATTTTAATATTGATCCGGAAGAAGATTTTTTCATGAATCCTCAGTCGTCTCTTCCCAGGATTGAATCCTTTCCAGGGAATCCTCCTGGATGGGTCCACTGAGAAGTATCACATCTCCTCCCGTAAGATCATGGATGATCTTTCCTGCTCTTTCTCCCGAGGGGGATAGTAGAGAATTTTCTAAAGAGGGTCTATCACGAAATAGAAAACTGTATATACGGCGGATATTATTTTGTCCGTATATAGAGCGGTCAATTCTGGAGACCGATTCCCGGATCAATCCTTCCATTTCCTCTGCTGCTTCAAGAAAATCAGGCCAGCCTTCATCAAAAGAATTGATGTTGACATGTAGAGGGATGAGAATTAGAAGTTGATACATAAGGGGAGAGGTAATTTCAGGCTGTATAAAAATGGTAGATATTGCCGCCCTTTTCCTTGGCTTTGTACATAGCTATATCAGCTTTTTTAATTAAGTCATCAACTTCCGTACCATCATTGGGGAAGAAAACTATCCCTATGCTGGTCGTGATATTGATTTGATTTCCATCCAGTAGGAAAGGAGTGCTTAATGCGCTCAGAATCCGTTCGGCTGTTAAAATAGCGTCCTGTGGTTGCTTCATCTCGGGAAGTATTAATAAGAATTCATCTCCACCCATTCGGGCTACTGTATCGCTTTTTCGGAGCAGTCCTACCAATCTCTGTCCTACAGACTGGAGAAGCAGATCCCCCACGGAATGGCCAAAGGAATCATTTACATTTTTCAAATGGTCCAAATCAAATAGCATCACGCCGATTTTCTGATTATTCCTCTGGGATCGGGATATTTCCAGGGAAATCCTTTCATTGAACAATCGCCGATTGGGGAGGCCGGTAAGCGCATCATGATGGGCCATATATTTGATTGCTTCTTCAGCCTTTTTCCGATCGACAATTTCTTGCTGAGCTTGTTCATAAAGCTTGGCATTTTGAATGGCGATCGAGGCCTGTTCGGCTAAGAATTCCAGGGTACGGATTTCGTTTTTTGTAAACTCATGAGCCCTCTTCAATGCCACGTTCATTACACCAAGCACAGTAGTGCCTATTTTCAAAGGAAGTCCTACGATAGATCCTTCCCAGGAGAGATCCTTAAATAGAGGATGATTCGTCATAGAGTTCACAATTATTTTTTCCCCTTCTTTGGCAACCTTGTAAGTTATCCCTTCCGGGCGGGGATTCATAAAAGGCTTTCTTTGTTGATGCCCATTGAAAAGGGCCGAGGCAAAAGATAGAACTCCATGTTCATACAAGAATACATGAGTATCATCCGCAGTCACTAATTCCATCGCGCTTTCAAGAATTGATTCCAACACCGAATCCAAAGATAGATTCATAGTCAGGTGAAGGCTGGCTTTTCTGATCAACAGCAGCTCACTCAATCGTTGATTGAGATCGGTTTCAACTTGCAGGTTGGCATTGACGAGATCGGATTTTTCCACCAGGGCAGCCAGGAAAGGAATGAACAGGGAGCAGGAAAGGCTATCGTGATCAATAAAATAAATTCCTGGAACTGTTGGGGAGGATTCCGGATACACTTCTTTCGATATCAGTAGGAACACTTTTTCTGGATAGAGGGACTGTACAGTTTTTACTATGTTCTCCAGGGATTCGGGTTGGTTATCAAGGTCCACCATACCGATCCAATCATCTTCCTTGAATACAGGAGGTATTTCTTCCGACAGGGAAGGAAGATTAATAATTTGGAAAGCAGAACAGGAAGATAAATATTCCTTGATTTTCCGCATAAATGAGTTTTTGAGGGAGAAAGTCAGGATCTGAAAGGGCGCCATATCATGATCTGTCAAGAAATTAGAAAGTTCCAGCCTTCCCGGACGAGAGAAAACAGGATGAACACAAAAGGCAGACTGAATTATTATACTTCAGAAGCAGAAAACGCATTCCTTTATCTGGAAATGGCCTTAAAAAATCGTAAGATGGTTGGTGGTTTACCGGAGAGGAAATTATGGTAAGATAGCCCTAAGTGGAGGGACGGATCAGAGTGATCCAGAAGATTTATGACAGAAAAAATTACTATCATAGAAGGACCAACTCCTGAATTTCGCGAAGTGAACGGATTGTGGATACAGGGAGTAGCTGAAAGCCCTAGCCAGTATGATACCTATTATACGGAGCTGAGGGCTTTTGACGGCTATTCTCTGGTAGATCGTTGCACTGCTGCCTGGCAGAAAAATGAAACAATTGTGCTGGAATATCGCACGGAAACCGGGCTAATAGACGAAATCACCATCATTGCTGCCCACTCTGAGGAAACAGAGGATGGGGACGTGATTCAATTATGGATCAGGCAGGCCCGCGAAGACGTTGAATTTGAGATAAAATTTGACGAAGGGGATGATGAAGAGGATTTTTTCTAGACTCAAGCACAAAATATAAAAACTCCCCGGTTGGGGAGTTTCTTTATTTAAGGCAAGGTTTATTCTTCCCAGAATTCTCCTTCAATGATAGAGTCTTCCTGGTTTGTCTTAATTCTCTCAACCTCTTGTTCGTATCGGTGCTCATCAACCAGGTCATCGGGGACAAGGCTCATAAAGAACTTCATAAATAAACCGATGACGACAGCATCATCAAAAGGGCCTGGTATAAAGTCTGGATAGATCAGGTATATCAAGGATAAAAACGGCAGCACTTTGATCAGGGGATGAACCCTTTTATCCTTCAATAAGCGGATGATCAGCTGAAGTTGTCTCACCATGATGTTGATCCAATAAGGAAAACAGGGAAGAACGGCTTAATTATACTACTGTAAGGTTAGCGAACTCAGGATGTCCTGTATAATCACGGTTATGATGTTAAAAACACCTCTGCAAGGAATTTTATTTGATTTTGATGGCTTGATCCTGGATACAGAGACGCCAATCTTTCAGGCTTGGGAAGAGAAGTTCAGGGAATATGGCAAGCAGCTGCTCCTGGAAGAATGGGCGAAGATTCTTGGGAAATCCACAGATCATTTGGGCCCGATTGAAGGTTTTATTAATGGTTTCAGAGAAGAGGATAAAAGGAAAGAGATCCTGGAAGAAGTCAAACAAAAAGAATTAGAACTGGTTCATCAAAAGAAGCCTCTGCCTGGAGCACAAGAACTGATAATCAAAGCCAAGGAGCAGGGGCTTATATTGGGAGTTGTCTCCAGCTCGGATCAAGACTGGGTCCACTCTCACCTTAATCGCCTTGGGCTGATGGATTATTTTGATCATACCAGCTGCGCAGATGAAGTTGAGATAGCAAAACCCGACCCGACCCTTTATAATCTAGGGTTGAAAAAAGCGGGACTTTCCCGCGAGAAAGTGCTTGTTCTGGAAGATTCTCCCAATGGTGTACTGGCAGCTAAACGGGCGGGCTTGTTTTGTATTGCCGTTCCAAATCAACTCACCGGACAGTTTCCGTTTTATAATAATGGAGGGACGCCAGATCTTGTACTTGGATCCTTGCTGGATTTTCCCTGGGAAGAATTCATGAGGGATAACTGATGAAAACTCTTTTAAGTGCCATTTTTAAATTTATCGCTTTTATACTGGCTGGTGCGTTAATGATCGCGCTTCCAATAGCGCTATTGCTCAACAATGGCGGCAATGTGCTATTTAACCAGGAGCAAGTAAACGAGATAACAACCGGCGTGGTGTTGGATTCGGAACTCATTCCAGCGGCCCTGGAGACCATGACCAACCGCCGAGCAACAGATATCTCCTCTAAGATTCAAGAAACAGATAGGCCTGAGGGAAGAGAACTTAACCTCTATAATCTGATCTACTCAATGGAAGACCAGCACTGGAAGAACTTAAAAACGGCTCTTCTTCCAGATGAGCTGATAGAGACCTGGATTGAAGTCACATTAAATGGTTTTTATAACTGGTTGGACACGGATGACCAGTTGCCTTTCGTCAGTTGGAAATTAAAACCAGTTATAGATAGAATGTCAGGCCCGGAGGGCGAGGCGGCCGTTGTCGCTTTTTACGACTCTCTGCCTGATTGTACCGATCTACAAATGGAAGAAATGCAAACTAATCCGGGGGAACCTCTGCCGCGGATCAAGATGGTCGAAGAACTTTGCAAATTATCTACCTTCCCCCATGCAGAACAGATCGAAGTTTATAAAGATGTCTTGAGTATGGTGGTAGAGGCTACTCCCCCTGAATTTAACGCCACGCAAGCTATGTTAAAGGAACGGGAACAGATCGGAGGAGTCTATACATTAAAATGGACTATCCGGTCCCTACGGTGGCGACTGGATATTGTACTGCTTGTGCCCTTGGTGTTGTTATTGCTGATCCTGTTTTTTGGAGTGCGATCAATGGAAGGGCTGGGACAGTGGTTTGGCATTCCCCTGATAGGTGGAGGATTGATCTCTCTGATCATCGTGCTTATTTACCGGCCCTGGTGGAGGGGGTGGCTGGGAGAGTTGTTAGAAGAGCAGATTCCCCAGACCTCATTGTTGTATCATGAATTAATTGATGCCAGCGTCAGGGTCCTTAGCCCAATTTTCAACCCGCTGGTCTTTCAGTCCTTTATCATTCTCTTGATCGGGGGAGGGTTCTTAGCTATGGGATTTATTTTACGAATGAGAAGAACGAGCGATAAATCCTCCTGACTTGCCCTGTATTTAGGAAAAGCAAAAACCTGACGAGTGCGATCCGTCAGGTTTTTTTATTATCCCTCCCAGAGACAGGGAGCGGAGCGGAGGGGGTGGGATTCGAACCCACGGTGGACCAAAAGCCCACAACGGTTTTCGAGACCGCCCCAATCGGCCACTCTGGCACCCCTCCTGAACTAAGATGGCATTATACCAATTGGAACCAGACAAGTAAATAAAAGGCTGGCTCAATCTCATCTGCCGCGTGCTTCAACCCAGGATCAAACTACTGGTCTCGATTCATCGAAACAGAAAAAGCTCCTGATCAAGCGGGAGCTTTTTTTATCTATCTTCAGGACGGCGGGTGATTTACTTTACAGAATTGTTGTTTCAATTCCTGCTCAGGGGCATTTCCCCAGAATTTCCACATCGCCTCCAGAATATCTCCAGATTTATAAGTTAAAATGATGCAAGAATTATTATACGTATATTGTTCAGGGTTACCCCCTGACAGAAGAGACCAAAAGTGTTGAAGAAGGGAGATTGCCATGAAAAAGAGAACCATCATAATCATTGTTGTAATTGCATTGGTACTGGCTGGAGCAACTTTTGGTGTTGTCAGCGCCAGGCAAAAAAGTCAGGCCAGCAGCAGCGACTTACTAACTTCCCAGGTAGTCAATGGCGAACTCAGCGCGGTCATTGATGAGACTGGTACAGTCCATGCTAATCAGAGTGCCTCCCTGTATTGGGAAACGACAGGCATAGTTGATGTTGTTAAAGTCAGCCTGGGTGATCAAGTTAAGGCAGATCAAGTATTGGCCGGCTTGAGTGAAAGTTCTTTGCCCCAGAATTATTACATGTCTCAACAGGAACTCATTACAGCTACCCGGGCCTTGGAGGATCTGTATGAGAACGCAGCCGCAGTTTCCGCCAGTGCTCAATCGGAACTCGCGTCGGCACGCGATCTATTGGATGACGCGGAATACCGCTGGTTGCTGAACCAACCGGGGAACCGCTATAGCCCTGAAGAATTAAAATCTGCTAAAGCAAAACTGGTAATTGCTGAGAAACAATTGGAAAACAAACAGAAAAGATATGATAACGCCCAAGGAAAAGTTAATAAGGCGTATGCCCAAATTCTACTTACTGACGCAATAAATCAATACCAGTATGCTCAATGGTATGTTAAATGGCTTCAAGATGGCGCGGGTGAAATCGAGATGGGAATTCTCGATGCCAACGTTTCGGTTGCTCTTGCCCGCCTAGATAGTGCTGAACGGCAATATGGAAAAGTGAAAGATGGTCCTGACCCGGATGATATAACCATGGCAGAAGCCAGGATCTCCGCAGCCCAGGCATCTCTGGATGCTGCCTTTATCACAGCCCCGTTTGATGGGGTGATCACAGCGATCGAGGTGCTTCCCGGAGACCTGATTGCTCCCAACAGTCTGGCTTTTCGGATCGATAATCTGGAAAACTTATTGGTAGACGTCGGCGTTTCCGAGGTGGATATCAACCAGATCAGCGCTGGACAGCCGGTTATTTTGGCATTCGATGCCATCCTTGGTAAGGAATATCAGGGAGAGGTAGTGGAAGTTTCGCCGGTGGGTGTTCAGCAGCAAGGGCTGGTCTCATTTGAGGTGACCATCCAGGTTGTGGATGCGGATGAGGAAGTCCGGCCTGGCTTAACAGCTGCGGTTCAGATCGTTGTTCGCCATGTAGAAGATGTTCTTTTGATTCCCAACCGCGCAGTCCGTTGGGTCAGTGGAGAGCAAGTAGTTTATGTATCTACTGCTGGCGAGAATGCAACCCTGGAGGGATTGATGAAAGTTCCGGTTGAATTGGGAGCATCCTCGGACGAATACAGTGAATTATTAGATGGAGAGCTTAAGGAAGGCGATTTTGTTGTCCTAAATCCTCCAAGCGCAAGCATCTTCGACAATATGCAAGCAGGCCGACCTCCAGAAGGTATGGAGTCGTTCCGGTAATTTGAGAAAGCGGCAGGAGTAAATTTATGACAGAATGGGTAGTTGAAGCAAAAGACATAACCAAGGTTTACAAGATGGGCGAAATTGAAGTTCATGCCCTGAGGGGTTTATCAGTAAATATCGCTCCCGGGGAGATTGTATCCGTTATGGGACCTTCTGGATCTGGGAAATCAACTTTAATGAATATCCTGGGATGCCTGGACCGACCAACTTCAGGCGAGTATAGCCTGAATGGAGAAGCTGTAGCTGAATTAAATGATGATCAGCTGGCAGAAATTCGCAACCGGGGAGTGGGCTTTGTTTTCCAGAGTTTTAATCTTCTTCCGAGAGCTACGGCCCTGGCCAATGTTGAACTCCCCATGCGCTATGCGGTGCTAAATGGACGAAATAGAAAACAGGTTGCTACTGAAGCTTTGGAAGCAGTTGGTTTGGGTGATCGAATTCACCACCGCCCCAATGAATTATCCGGTGGAGAGATGCAGCGGGTTGCAATAGCCAGGGCTCTTGTAAATAACCCGGCTATCATCATGGCTGATGAACCGACTGGAAACCTGGATACAAAATCAGGGGACGAGATAATGACCCTGTTAAAAAACTTGAATAAAGATCGCGGTACAACGTTAATTATTGTCACCCACGATCCAGAAATAGCAGAATTAACCGATCGGGTGATTTCAATCCGGGATGGACGAATAGCGGAGTAAATATGAATTTTGTATCATCCTTATTAGAGGCTCTTGAAAGCCTCACTTCAAATAAAGTCCGCACAGCATTAACTATGCTGGGCATCATTATTGGTGTCGGCGCTGTGATCGCCATGTTGGCGATTGGTAATGGAACAGAGCAGGCCATTGTGGGAGAAATTGAAGGTATTGGTACAAACCTGCTCTTTGTGATGACCAATCGTGAAGACGTAACCAACCCAGAACCGTTGACTATTCGTGACGCGGAGGCGATTGCTGATCCAGTTTTTGCACCCTCGGTATCAGCCGCAGCCCCCGTCATTCAAGGCCAGGCTGAATTGACTGCTGGTGGCAATGTTGCAACAACAGGCCTTGTTGGAGTGACTGAAGAGTACAGAGTGGTTCAGAATGTTGAACTTTCAGAAGGTGAATTTTTCACAGGTACCCAGATTACAGGACTGGCATCTGCCGTCATCCTTGGCACCAATGTGGCAGAGGATTTATTTGGTAGATCTGACGGCTTGATAGGAGAGACAGTTCGAGTTTCTGGTCAGCCCTTCCGGGTTGTGGGTATTTTAAAGAAGGAAGGCGGTTCTGAATTCGGAAACAGCCCGGACGATCAGATCCTGGTCCCTTTAACAACGGCCCAAACGAGATTATTACCCCGCACGACAAAAAACCAGGTGGATTTGATCTATGTATCAGCGATAGATGCGGATTCAGTACAACAAGCTGAAGACCAGATCTCATTAATCCTTCGCGATCGCCACAAGATAAAATTGGGTGAAGATGACTTTAATATCATTTCCCAGGAAATGTTCCTGGATATGGCCTCCACAGTCACAGGTGTTTTTACAGTTTTTCTGGGCGGAGTAGCTGGCATCAGCCTCTTAGTTGGTGGCATTGGCATCATGAATATCATGCTGGTTTCTGTGACTGAAAGGACCAAGGAAATCGGCCTCAGGAAAGCCGTAGGCGCAAAAAAGAAAGATATCCTGACACAGTTCTTAATTGAATCTTCCCTTTTAAGTGTGATTGGCGGAATCATTGGGATCATATTGGGTTGGCTTTTATCCCTCGGTATTGGAAGAATTGCAGCTGCGAGCGACTTTATTCTCAATCCCGCCATTACAATTAACTCTGTTTTATTGGCGACTTTATTCTCTGCAGCGGTAGGCTTGTTTTTTGGTATCTATCCAGCAAACAGAGCCTCTCAATTAGAACCCATTGAAGCTCTCCGCAGCGAATAAGATTCTCTGAGTGTTGGGGAGCCTTTTGATCCAGACAAAAACACGATAGCTATGGACAGAATTCTTGTTGTTGACGACGATCACGATATAGTCCGCTTGGTGCGATCCTACCTGGAAAAAGCAGGATATGAGATTCTGACAGCCTATGATGGCGAATCAGCGCTTCGTATAATGAAGGCTGAAAAACCCCAGTTATTGATCCTGGATTTAATGCTCCCAGACAAGGACGGTTGGGACGTGGCTAAGACTGTGCGGGCTGACGAGAAGATTGCGGCGACTCCAATCATCATGCTCACTGCCAGGGTGGAGGATAACGACAAGATTGTTGGATTGGAAATCGGCGCCGATGACTATATCACCAAACCCTTCAACCCCCGTGAAGTAGTTGCCCGAGTCCGGGCTTTGCTCAGGCGCTCCCATCTCCAGCAGGAAACCCAGGTGCCGCAGCGCTTGCATGTCGGTGAGCTAATCCTGGATATCGGTAAACGAGAACTCTCTCGAAATGGGGATCTGATCAAACTCACACCCTCAGAATTTGAATTATTAAAGGTCCTGATGCAGAACCCTGGTTTTGTGATCACCCGGGATGAGCTTTCTGATAAAGCGCTGGGATATGGATCCTACAGCGCCGGCCGAACATTGGACTCTCACATCAAGAACCTGCGCAAGAAGATAGACCTTCCAGGTGAACAGGATTCGATCATTCAAACTGTGCATGGCATTGGTTATCGATTCAGGGAGTTCCGGGCATGAATAAACTTTGGGTCAGGATCAGCCTGACATATGTGGCGATCATGATCTTTCTGATCATTATCCCGACCGGTATCTACCTGACAATCCAGGCAGATAATATCAACTTGGTCCAACCAGATGGCGGACCATTTGAACAGATTTCAGAAGGACAGCAACCCTCTTTCCTGACAAGGATTAACCGGTATGGGCAGAGTGAACTTGTCATAGGTTTAGTCAGGATCCTATTTTCTATATCTATGATGGGCATGCTGGTTGGCGTGATCAGCAGCCGGGGACTGGCTGCCCCCTTGAATAATCTAGCCAAAGCGGCCCGGGCAGTAGGATCCCAGGATCTCACTCAGCGCATCGAAGTGAAAGGCACCAGCGAGGTCAGGGAAGTTGCTGTTGCTTTTAACAGCATGGCAGCCGCGCTGGAAGAAGCGGAGGATCTGCGAAATAATATGCTGGCCGATATTGCCCATGAACTTCGGACCCCACTAACTGTTATCCAGGGCAACTTAAGAGCGATCCTCGATGATGTCTATAAACTCGATAAAGTAGAGGTGGCAAGGCTCTATGACCAGACCCGCCAGCTTTCTCGGCTTGTGGAAGACCTGCACGATCTTGCGCTGTTGGAAGCCAAGGAGTTTTCCCTCAATATTGACGAATTTGATCTAAAGAATATGATCGATGATGTTGCTGCCATATATCAGCCGATCTTTGATGATCAAGGCATAAAGCTGGATCTGGACCTTCTGGACGAGAGTGTTGTCAGGGGAGACTGTGCCCGCATAACCCAGTGTTTGAACAACCTGTTGAATAATGCATTACGCCATTCACCTGAGGGTGGAACGGTCAGGGTCAGCCTGGAGGATCAGGCTGAGAGGACGGTCATTTCCGTCAAGGATACTGGAACAGGCATAACAGATGATCATTTGCCGTATGTATTCGACCGTTTCTATCGGGTGGACTCTGATCGAAATCGCCGTAGCGGTGGTTCCGGATTGGGATTGGCGATCACCCAGGCCCTGGTGCAAGCTCATGGGGGAGAGATCACGGCCGCCAGTGCAGGCAAGGATCAGGGAAGTGAATTTATCATAAAATTGCCCCAGCTCTCCTGAACTAATCTAAAATAACATATCACCCAATCGATAAGATGGCATAATTTAAGGTTTTTGGTTATAATAAATTTTCCTCAAAACCAGCACAAATTGATGAAAACATGCTGGGATTTGAGGTATTTTTTAGAGGGATAAGTTATTTATCCTGAACTGGAAGCCAAGTATGAATAACTTACTAATTATTATCCTGATCGGTTTTGCCATGATTTTTGATTTCCTGAACGGATTTCAAGACAGCGCCAACGTTGTGGCCACCATGATCTCCTCCCGGGCCATGACCCCTACTGCTGCGCTGATCATAGCCACTGTTGCTAATTTTATCGGGCCTTTTGTTTTTGGCGTAGCTGTTGCCAAAACGATTGGACAGGACGTAGCTTCTCCCGATTCAATTTCGATAGCTGTTGTTTTGGCAGCCTTATTAAGTGCCAGCATCTGGAACCTTCTCACCTGGTTTTTTGGCATTCCCTCCAGCTCATCCCACGCATTGATCGGCGGCATCGTCGGCGCGGTTTTAGTGGGAACGGGGCTGCAAGCCTTAAAAATGGAAGGACTTGGATTGATTACTGTTGCCTTGTTTTTATCTCCTGTCCTGGGATATGTTCTGGGGCAGATAGTGATGCGGATCAGCATGTGGGCGGTGCGGAGTGCTACACCGAAAGCTAACTTGTTCTTTAAGTATGCACAGATACCAACAGCATTCGCACTTGCCTTGAGCCACGGAACCAATGACGCCCAGAAAACAATGGGAATCATCACGATGGGCCTGGTGGTTCTGGGATATCAAGATTCTTTTGTTGTTCCCTGGTGGGTGATCCTGGCCAGCGCTACTGCGATCAGTATAGGTACAGCTGCGGGAGGATGGAGGATCATCCATACCCTGGGAGGAAAATTCTACAAGATCAGGCCTATCCACAGTTTTGCATCTCAACTTTCATCGATGGTGGTAATTATGACAGCCTCATTATTTGGCGGTCCCGTCAGCTCCACACAAGTGGTCAGCTCTTCCATCCTTGGAGTTGGAGCTGCGCAGCGCAGATCTCAAGTGCGCTGGGGAGTTATGAGTGATATCCTGATAGCCTGGTTTTTGACTGTTCCGGCATCTGCGGGTATTGCGGCATTGTTGTATTTTTTGATTGATTATCTGATCCCCTAAGTGGGTGGACAGGTTTTGGATTGGAGGAAGGATATGGGTATCTCAGGTGTGTTCAAACGAGGTAAACGGGAAGACAAGTTTGTCGGGATGTTGATCGAACAGACCCAGATCACTGTTGAAGGATTGAAGTTGTTAGAAAAATGGCTGGGTAAAACCGAGTTAAAAGAAAAAGCCATCGACCAGATGCGGTCCAAAGAGATCGAAGCCGATGAAGTACGCCGGATATTAATTGACGAGCTGCATAATACCTTTATCACACCCCTCGACCGGGAAGATATCTTTATGATCTCTTTGTATATTGATGATATTCTCGACTATTGTTATTCGACTGTTGAGGAAATGCAGCTGCTGGGAATTGAAGCGGATGAATACCTGATGAAAATGGTTACTTTAACCCGGGAAGCGACAGAAGAGCTAGAAATGGCATTCCATACTATCTCCAGCAATCCCCGTGTCGCAGGAGAACATGCCCGCCGCGCGAAAAAGATCGAAAACGAAGTGGAACATCTGTATCGGGTAGCCATCGGAGATCTATTTGTCAAAGCCAAAGACTTTGAACCATTAATGATTATGCTTCGTCGTCGGGAGGTTTACAGGCATGTTTCCAATATGGCGGACCAGGCGGATAAGGCCGCAGATATCCTCGGTATGGTGGTGATGAAGCTGACCTGAGCCTCACGGATACAAATAAATAGCAGGAATCAATCCTGGCCTGTCTTCTCCTTGAGAGCAGCCAAGCTGGGTATTCCCGCTATATTGGATACTGGCGTGAGCACAAGCCAGATGACAACTAAACATCGATGAAAAAATGGCAAGTTGAAGATTTAAACATAACTGCGGATGGCGTTCTGCGAGGGCAGGGCGCAGATCCCGATATCATCCGGTCGCGCAGTCCACGCCTGGTGGATACAGCTGAGAAAGCTCTGGCAGAGGCTAAAAAATTACTTGAACCGGAAGTGCTGATCAAGGAATTTCAAGTCACCAGCTACATGCATGACAGCCTGGAGCTGGAGGGTGGGAAAAAGATATCCGGTCCGCTAGTAACAGGACACTTGGTTGGCGCGAGTTATATCACTGTGGCGGTCTGTACCGTTGGATCCAAGATCGATGGTTACGCTTCAGAGGCCATGGATGATGATATTGTCCTGGGTCTGGCAATAGATGGGGTTGGATCTGCTGCGGTGGAGTCACTGGCCAATGCCGTCTGTAGACAGATCGAACTTAAGGCAGCTGCCGATGGGTTTCAAACCACGATACCTCTCAGCCCTGGCATGATCGGCTGGGATGTTGAGGAAGGACAACCATTGATTTTCGACCTGGTTGACCCAGGCAAGATCAGTGTGTCCCTGACGCCTTATTATTTGATGACCCCCCGCAAATCCCTTTCAATGATCATTGGAATAGGTCCGAATATCAGTTCGGGTGAGCGCATTTGCGATTACTGCGCCATGCGTGAAACCTGCCGATACCAGGATCAATATGAGGAGATAAAATGACCCACAAGATAGCCCTGTTAACGGACAGCACCTGTGATATTCCGCAGGAGATCTTGGATAAGTATGACATCCAGGTTGTTCCCCTGACCATAATCTGGGGAGGCGAGCAGTTCAAGGATGGGGTTGATCTGACACCGGAGGATTTTTATAAGCGGCTGGAAGAAGACTCAACCCTTCCAACTACATCTCAGCCCACTCCGCATCAAATGGTGCAGGCTTATGATGAAGCTAAAAGGAAAGGCGCGGAGGAAATCCTGATTGTCACCATCAGCAGCGCCATGAGCGGGACCCATCAGTCCGCCGAAGCCGCAGCGAAAATGGTAAATATTCCTGTCAAAGTGTTGGATTCAAAAGCTAATTCCATGAGCCTGGGATGGCAGGTATTGGCCGCTGCCAGGGCGCGGGAAAATGGCGGGGATTTGCAAGTTATGNTTGACGCTGCGGACAAAGCCCGCAGCNCTATGGTCTATATCATTACCCTGGATACCTTGGAATACCTTCACAAAGGTGGGCGTATCGGCGGAGCAAGCCACTTTATTGGTAACTTGTTGAAACTGAAGCCTCAAATATCAGTTGATCATCAGAGTGGAGAAGTGGCCGGCGGCAGACGATCACGGACCCGCAAAAAAGCTCTGAACGATCTGTTTGTGGACTTTTTTGAGCAGGTAGATCCCGAAAAAACACTCAGGATCGCTGTATTACATAATGCGGCCCTTCAAGAAGCCCAGGCACTTGTTGAGAAGATTGAAGCCGAAATTGATCCCAAAGAAATTATCGTCAGCATCGTATCCCCCGTACTGGGTGTTCATACCGGACCGCGAGCAGTCGCGATTTGCGGTTATTCAGAATAATGGAATCCCAGCAATTCCAAGAGGATACACTATCAACTATTTCAATCAGACATGTCAAACCCTAAATATATAGCCGATTCTTTGAGCATCCCGCTGTCCGGCGTGGACGCTGTTGTATCACTACTGGATGATGGAAATACCATCCCCTTTATCTCCCGCTATCGAAAAGAAGCCACTGGCGGATTGGATGAGGAGCAAATTCGGAATATTTCCGAGGAGCTCACCCGGCTGCGGGCACTGGATGAACGCCGGACAACTATCCTTAAAAGCATTCAAAATCAGGGAAAACTGACTCCTTCCCTAGAAGAGGAAATCAAGTTCACTAACTCCAGGTCTGACCTGGAGGATCTTTACCAGCCCTATAAGCCCAAAAGAAAAACCCGAGCGAGCAGCGCCCGAGATAAGGGATTGGAACCTCTGGCGAAGTTGATCCTGGGGCAGAAACAAGCGCCGGCCCCCCTGGAAGAAATTGCAGGTCCGTACATTAATGATCAAGTCCCCACAGTTGAGGATGCCTGGCAGGGTGCCCGGGATATTGCCGCAGAGACCATCAGCGATCACCCCCGGATCAGACAGCAGCTCCGNAAAAAANCCCTCCAGAACAGCNTGATATCGACTGCGAGAAAAAAAGGGGGGGAAGACCAAAGGCAGGTNTATCANGATTACTACCAGTTTGAGATCCAGTCTAANCGCATACGCCCTCATCAAACCCTGGCCATAAACCGGGCAGAAGAACAGGGNATCCTGANCGTTAAACTNTCGCTTCCAGATAAATTTTGGGAACCATTGATTNGGAATCAGTTTCCCCNGNATCCCGCATCGCCTTTCTNTGCTGAACTAAAGCTGTGNATTGCTGATGCTGCCTCCAGATTATTGCTTCCNGCCATATTTCGAGATGTNCGTCGGACCTTGACGGAAAAAGCAGAAGATCGAGCCCTGCAAATATTTTCCAAGAATCTGCGAGCGCTGCTGCTGCAGCCTCCTCTGGCAGGATATACCATTATGGGGCTGGATCCGGGCTACAGGACCGGATGTAAGGTGGCGGTTGTGGACCCAACCGGCAAAGTCCTGGATACAGGGACGATCTTTCCAGTTCCTCCCCGCAGCCAGATAGAACAGGCCCAGAATTACCTGATCAAGAATATTCAGAAATGGAAAATATCCTTGATCGTGATAGGAAATGGAACAGCATCACGCGAGACCGAGTTATTTGCCGCGGACGTTATTAAGGATTTGGAAGGCGTGAATTATCTGATCACCAGCGAAGCTGGAGCAAGTGTATACAGCGCCAGCAAGCTGGCAGGCAAAGAACTTCCGGATATGGATGTCACCTTCAGGGGCGCAGTGTCAATCGCTCGCCGGGTCCAGGATCCACTCGCCGAGCTAGTTAAGATCGATCCCCAATCTCTCGGGGTGGGCATGTATCAGCATGATGTTAATCAGACAAAACTGAAAGAGAAATTGGCCCAGGTTGTTGAAAGCGTGGTAAATCAAGTTGGGGTCGAGATCAACACAGCCTCCCCAGCGCTGTTGTCTTTTATCTCGGGCATCGGTCCAGGTTTGGCTAAAAAGATCGTAGCCTATCGGGATCAAGCCGGGAATTTTATAAATAGGGAAAATTTACAGGATGTTCCCGGCATGGGTGAAAAAACCTATCAGCAGGCAGCCGGGTTCTTGCGCGTCAGGGAGGGAGATAATCCACTGGACTCAACTGCAATCCATCCAGAAAGCTATTCTGCGGCAGAGCAGGTCATTAATCAGGCCGGCATCGATTTGAATGAAAAGCCCCAATCAAAACAGAATGCCCTGGTCAGGCTAAGTGAAAAGAATTCAGCAGAGGACCTGGCAGCTTCCTTAAAGATCGGGGTTCCAACCCTGGTGGATATATTTAAGCAATTGGTCCAGCCCGGGCGCGACCCGCGGGAAGATTTACCCAAACCTTTCCTGCGCAAGGATGTTCTAACTGAGAAAGATCTGGTTGAAGGCATGGAAATGCAGGGAACGGTGCAGAATGTAGTTGAGTTCGGTGCTTTTATTGAACTGGGAGTAAAAAATGCTGGCTTATTGCATCGGTCGAAGATACCGGCGGGAGCGGACCTCAACCTGGGTGATATTATCCGGGTTACTATTCAGCAAGTGGATCTAGAGCGGGGGAGGATCAGCCTGGGATGGGCCGGGAGTTGATAAACGCAAGAGGGTAGCCCGGTTAAAATGTTAGAATTGCAATTAGTATCTACTTATCGAACCAGAACCCCGGATAAAAAGGAAATCCATTATGGCAGAGAAAAGATCTTTCAAAGATGTTGGACAGAATAAGGATGTTTTTTCTGTAGGTCTGATCGGGTATGGGGGCATTGGCAAATTTCACACTGTGAACTGGCGCAATCTCAACCTGTATTATCCTGGTCTTCCAAAAACCATTCGCTTGAAGGGCGCGGCTGCTCTATCCCGGGAGTCTGCGGACCTTGCTGTAAACGAGGGCGGGTTTGAATATGGAACGACTGTTTATCAAGATCTACTGGATGACCCAGAAATCGATTTGATCGATATATGCACACCGAATAATACTCATTATGAGATCTTCCGGGCAGCCCTGGCTGCAGGAAAACATATCTATATAGAAAAACCCCTGGCGCTGAATCTGGATCAAGCCCACCGGATGCTTGAGTTATCAAGGTCTTCAGATAGGGTAATCCAGATAGCATTTAATTTTCGCTTCATCCCCGCAGTTATGAAGGCAAAGGAGTTAATTGACAAAGGTTTTGTGGGTAAAGTGTTGAACTTCCGGGCCCAGTATTTTCATTCCAGTTATCTCAATCCAGATAAACCCATGTCTTGGCGATTAACCCAGGATGCTTCTGGAGGAGGAGCTCTGGTGGACCTGGGGACGCATATCATTGATATGATGCTCTATCTGGCAGGTCCCTTCAAGCGAGTAATCGCCCAGACTAAAACCTTCATTGATCAAAGGCCCTCAGCCACAGATAACAAGACACTAGAGACAGTATTGGTGGACGATCATGCCCACTTGCTGGTGGAATTAAAAAATGGCGGAGTCGGAATCATCGAAACCTCTCGAATTACCGGAGGTACAACAGATGATCTGAACTTCGAAATTTTCGGCACAAAAGGGTCTTTGAAATTTAGCTTCATGGATTCTGGATGGCTCTATGTATATAATGCGGGAGATGTTCGTAATCCCCTGGGAGGGGAGCATGGTTTTAAACAGATTCAAACCTTGCATGAATATCCGGGCAACAAGATTCCAGGAGGAAGAAGTCTGGTGAACTTCCTGGATACACATGCCAATTCCCAATACCAGGTCACCAGGGCAGCCCTGGGGTTACAACCCCCGGCTCCAACAATTCAAGATGGGGTTTTAGTACAACAGGTCCTTGATGCCAGCTTCCGTTCAGCCCGGAATGAACGCTGGGTGGATATTATGTAAATACAGGGAAACCCCCCGGTTGGGTCTGGTTTTTCTCCTTCTTGGGACCCTCAGGGAACCTTGGAGATCCCGGCTTAAGTAAAAAAACACCTCCTGTATTTATTATTATACGAGAGGTGTTTTTATTTCGTGTCCTGTTTATGGGGGTCAGTCCAATATTCAGCAGGTGTTTATCTATTTATTGAATTGATCAGTTAGGCATGGATAGCTTCACCGGTCACAGCTTTAGCGGCTTCATGAAGCACTTCGCTGAGGGTGGGATGGGCGTGGATATTATGTCCGATTTCAGCGGTTGTGAGCTCGTTGGCCTGTGCCAGGGTCAGTTCAGGTAGCAGCTCGGTTACTTCCGGACCGATCATATGAGCGCCCAGGATCTCACCGTATTTTTTATCAACAACAATCTTCACCCAACCGGCATAATCATTTAATCCAAGAGCTTTCCCGTTAGCCTGGAAATTGAATTTTCCTACACCAACATCGTATCCAGCGGCTTTGGCATTCTCCTCGTTCATCCCGAACGAAGCTACCTGGGGATGGCAGTAGGTTGCTTTCGGCATATTCTGGTAATTTAGTTTTTTAGTTGATATTCCGGCGATAGCTTCGGCACATACCATGCCCATAGCCATGCCGGCGTGCGCCAGCATCAACTTACCGGTCACGTCGCCAATAGCCCAGATACCTGGAATATTGGTGGCCATACGGTCATCTATCTCAACGAAACCTCGTCGGTCCAATACAACTCCGGTCTTATCGAGTCCCAGGTTATCTGTGTTGGGTACAAAACTGGCTGCCAGCAGCACCTGGTGAGCAGAGATCTTCTCCTCTCCCTCGGGGCCCTCAACAGTCACGGTCAGTTTTGTTTTGAGTTTTTCCACGCAGGTGACCTTGCTCTTCGTGAGGGTTTTAATTCCCAACTTATTGATGGCTTTTTCCAGTTCCGCGCTGACTTCTCGATCCTCATTGGGCGTGATCCGATCCATCATTTCAACCAGGGTTACTGGAACACCATAGCTGTTCCAGATGGTGGCAAACTCCACTCCAATCGCGCCGGCACCGACGATCACTACGGATTTAGGCAGGATTTCCTGGAGGATGGCTTCTTTGTAGGTCACGATCTGTTTGCCATCCACTTCCATCCCGGGAATGATAAATGGCCGGGCACCGGTGGCAATGATTATATTATCAGCCTGAATTTGTTCTTCTCCCTCAGCCCCGGTTACTTTCAGAGTGTTGGCGTCGACAAATTCCGCGCTTCCGGTGAAGAGGCTGATCTTGTTTTTCTTCAACAGGAATTCAACCCCTTTGGTTAAGCGCTTGGAGACCTGTCGGCTTCTTTTCACTGCCGCCGCATAGTCCAGTTTTAGGTTATCAAAAGATATCCCGAAATTTTTAGACTGGTTGGTTAGGGTATAGGCCAGATCGGCGTTTTTTAGCAGGCTTTTGGAAGGGATACAGCCAACGTTCAGACATACGCCGCCCAGGTATTCTTTTTCAACTACGGCAGCGTTCTTTCCAAGTTGGGCAGCGCGGATGGCAGACACATATCCGGCCGGACCTGCTCCAATGACAATTACATCAAATTTACTCATAGCTTACCTTTTTCTTTATCAGTATTGACTTAGTCCTCAAAGGGGAATTTATGACCCCACTGCTCGCGGATAGTATCCATGGTTTCCATTATGCTCAGGGTCTCATCGAGGGGCATGATCTCCGACTCTGTTTTACCAGCCTGGATGCAGTTCATAACCTCCATGGCTTCCCATTCGTATCCATTGTATCCATTTAATGG
>JGI24024J18818_10000127_pt1 | contig 23586 bp, 28 predicted proteins | sample Cruoilmetagenom2_FD_18818 | JGI IMG/M metagenome (IMG submission 18818) | reverse complement strand
ATTTGCTTTTAAACTTCTCTACTCTACCAGCAGCATCAAGAATTTTTTCAGAACCTGTAAAGAATGGGTGACATTCGTTACAAATATCAATACTCATTTCTGATTTATTTGTTCTGATCTCAAACTTGTTTCCACAAGCACAACTAACTTTACACTCAACGTAATCTGGGTGAATATCTTTTCTCATTGTATTTCCTAAAAAGTTATTTTTATGACAGGCAACTAACCTGTTCTAGTCATCGACTCTTCCTTTTTCTAACTGAAAAAGTGTCATTGCAACGCTCTTTGGCGAGACAATTAAGAACGGTATTTTATCGAAATAAATTTAAAACTTTATAAAAGTAGTTTTGCCACTACCGCACAGACAGCACTTTCACTCTTTAAAACCAGAGGTGTGTCAAGACCAATAATAGCATCTTCTTTAAAGAGAGCAACCTCATCTTCATGAAATCCACCTTCACACCCTATCACAATAGTCTCTATCTTATGCGCTTGTGCCAGTCTGTTTTTTGAAAAGTTCAACATCTTGCTTTGAGGATATTTATTTAAAAAAGTCTCCAGATCATCTTCCAGATCTAAATGCATCATCTCAGATCTTCCTGACTGTTGGGAGGAGTTTAAAAGTATCTTCTCTAAACGTTTAAAATCAATTTTAAAACTCCTTTGAGAACGTTTACAGTAGATAAAAGTGATCTTCTCTACACCCATTTCATTCAGGGAAGGCAAGACCTTCTCTATGTTTTTAGGGTCTATCACACACCAGCCTATATGCAATGGCACTTTTGCTTTGATCTCAAGTGTTTGACTCTCTTTCAGTTCAAGCATAACAGAACGTTTATCTATGTAGGTAATAAAGTAACGGTGGAGAAGCCCATCTTCAAGATTACGAAGATATAAAGTATCATCTGCCTTGTGCCTTCGTACTTTGAAGATATATCGATGCTCATCTCCAAGCAGAGTGAGCTGAGGCGCACCTGCCTCTTTGTGGTAAAGATATAACATGACTAGAGTACTATCACACCTTTGACTTTGAGTATCATAAGTACAACCATTACAGCAACCAGCAAGATCTGCAATACAGATATTTTGATAAATGCACCTTTGAGTAACTTATGGTTATCAGGATTTTGCAGATTTGCTACTTTGATCAACTTATATTTCTTGATCTCAATATACATCAGTACAGCCCAGACCACTACCATAATGATAGTCGTAACAGACCAACCCAGATCACCTGTAAATACAGCTACAACACCTGCGAAAGCTATCATCGTTATAATGGCCTGAAAGATCATCGTATAGATAAAACTGGCCTTTCTGAATCCAAGTGGATTTTTTGCTGTCATTAGAGGGACAAGTAAGCCCCCAACCAAAAAGCCTAAAAAAACTTTTACCAATATACTGTGTCCAGCTAACATCTGTGCTACTTCCATTATAAATCCTTGTTTAATAGTTTGTTTAAACGTGGATTATACTATAATCATAATAATTAAACTTTAAAGGTCACACATGGCTGTCTCTATTACTGAAGCACTCAATATTATCTCTCAAACTATTATCCCGTTAGATAGTGAAATACTCCCCATAGAAATAGCTGTAGGACGTATAGTGACACAAGACTATGTCGCTGTTTTTGATCTGCCCAGGTTTAACAACTCTGCCATGGATGGATACGCAGTTAAAGTATCTGATGCCGGACAGACTGTAAAGTGCAGTAAAGTCATCTACGCAGGAGACGATCCTCAAATGGATCTTGTGCAAAACACTGCGATCAAGATCATGACCGGTGCCCCTATCCCTGCAGGATGTGAAGCCATCGTTCCCATAGAAAATGTAAGTACCTCTGATGACAACATCACACTTCCCTCAGACATACAACATGACGGCTTCATACGTATGGCAGGTGAAGACATCAAAAAAGGTACTGTATTTTTACGTAAAGGTGAAATGGTCAATGCCTATACCATCGCTTCACTGGCCAGTCAAGGCATCACACATATTACCGTGACACGACAGATAAAAGTAGCCATCTTTGGTACAGGTGATGAACTCCGCCCTCACTTTGAGAAGATAGAAGCACACCAACTCTACAACTCAAACAGCCCTATGTTTTTAGCACGTTCAAAAGCCCTTGGCTGTGAGGTAAGGTTCATACGTACCTCTGCAGACACCCTTGAAGCACTTGAAGCATCCATAAGATCTACACTTGACGCAGACATCATTATCACCTCTGGCGGCGTGTCTGTAGGAGACAAAGACTTTACCAAAGTGGCATTTACCAATTTAGGTATGCAAGTACATATAGATACGATAGACATCAAACCGGGACGACCAACCATAGTCGGAAGTATAGGCAAAACTGTGATCGTAAACTTACCAGGCAACCCTTTGGCTTCTATGGTGAACTTTGAGTTGTTTGTTCGGGCTATCATACGTAAAATGTCTGGAAGAGTAGACCATCATCATGCAACAGTCACCACAACCATGAGAAGTGACTTCTCTGTAAGAGGTGGAAAACATGCCGTGGTACTTGGAAAGTTTAATGGAGAGAGTTTTGAAGCTTTAAAAACGCAAATGCCCGGCATGGTCTCACCTATGCAGGAAGCAGATGGGTTCATTCTTATCACACCTGAGGTCAAGTCACTTGCCAAAGAGAGTTTAGTAAATATGTTACCTATACGATGGGAATTTTGTAGCTTGAGAGAAGAAGATCTATTTACAGAATAACCTCAGTATAACCCTGGGGTTTATTTTACAGATGCGGCTTCATCTGCTGTATTTCCCATAACGGTATCTACCGCTTCCGTTGTTGTAGTTTTCACGGCATCAACTGCATCTGATGCTGTAGCTTCTTCTGCTGCTTTTTTCATCTCAGCTGCTTTTTTTGCTGCTGCTTCTGCTACTTCTTCTGCCGCTTTTTGGAGAGCAAGCGCTTCTTTTGCTGCTTCTTCTGCTGCTTCTTTTGCCGCTTTTTCGAGAGCTTCTTTGAGAGCAAGCGCTTCTTCTGCTGCTTTTTTTGCTGCAGCGTCTGCTTCAGCTTTTATTTTTGCTGCTTTTTCCTGTAGACGTGCTGTTTTGTCAGCTACCTTGTTTGCTGTCATTTCTGCCAGTTCAGAAGCTCTATCTGCTTTTGCTTTTGCAGCTGCTTTTATCGCCTCAGTATCTTCCCCACAACCTGTAAATAATAAACTTACAGTAATAAGTGAAAACAATGCTATTTTTTTCATATGTATACCTTCTAAATATTTGATAAACTTATTATACTAAACTTTTTTAGGATTTACCATAGGTACTTTTTGTAATAATTTTTCCCAAAGTTTCTCATCACTCCATTCACTTTGTACCTGCTGTGAAAAAATGATATCCTCTAATACTATCTCACCCATAAGCTTACTGTGCGCATCTTCTTTAAAACCTTGGGCATACCCCGTCTCTGTTTCATGCACAATGATACTGTGAAGCTTGACTTCTCTTTCCCCGTTTTGCATATCTGTACAAGCCAAAACTCTTTCAACCATCAAGTAGATCACACGGGAAAACTGTTCTGCAGAGGGAGAAACTGGGAGCTCCACCCATCTGTTACTATATTTTTTCATTGCCAAAAGATAATTTTCATCATCTTTTGACCAAAGTGTGATCGCATGATCAAAAGAATCGATAAGTTCTTTAATGTAGCGTTTGGTAAGTCCAAAATCATAGACCATTTGCCCATCATCAAGATAATTTGATTCTAAAAGTATTTCGATCTTATAAGAGTGTCCATGAATATTTTCAGAGCAGCGTTGTGTAGTACAGTCTCGTACGATGTGTGCATTTTCAAATTTAAAAAGTTTTCGTATTAACATGTAAGATCCTCAATTAGGAGTATATTAATCTGATTTTAGCCAAGCTAGCTAAATGTTAGATTACACGCCTTGCGTCGTATCAAATACACGAATATGAAGTCTGTCACTGTATCTAAAGTTATATTTCATACAAAATTCAAAGACTGCTCTGTCGTTTTTCCAGATCGTATCTCTACTCTCACCCACAGGCATACAGAACACAGCAAGTTCCGGCAAGATCTCCCTTACCTGGTTTATTTCATCTAATGCCGTTGTTTCTGTGAGTACAGCATCTATGGTAAATTTCAAAAATGCTTCTTTTGCATGGGCCTGTATATTGATAAGTGCTTTGGGGATGATACGTTTTTCTTCAGGTTCCCCCGAGTTCGCCAACTTTAAAGAGAGTGCAAAAATACAAGACTTATAGGCAGGGTATACTTCAAAATCTATCTCTATCGTACCATTGGTTTCAAAGGTAATTTCAACCTCTTCAGCAACCAGCCACTCCACTACTGCGTAAAATGTAGCATCGGCATGATACATCAAAGGCTCCCCGCCTGTAATGACCATATGCGGTTTATATCCTATGGTTTCAAATTCACCTTTAAGCGCAGTGATCAATGTCTGGCTGTCATCTACTTTGATCCAAGACTTGGCAAACGCACTGTCCACTGCAAAATAAGTATCACAGCCATAACGTACTTCACCATCTACTTCATACTCTGCAGCAAAACCGGGACAGTTTAAATTACAACCGCCTGTACGTAAAAAGTATGAGGGGACACCTGCATATTTACCTTCACCCTGGATAGAAAAAAACTGTTCAGTAAGGTAAAACATCAGCCGCCAGTTTCATAAAATGCACGTTTTGAGATCTCTCTATCATCCAGTTCTTCTTCACTCCAACGGTTTTCTTTTGGCTTATCTTTGAGTACAGTTGCCAATACATCCGCTGCCCCCTGTATGTCACCCTTTTTAACTGATTCAGCGATACTCAGTGCTTCATCGAAGTAAAGACAAGGAATAAGATTACCTTCTGCTGTCAAACGTATACGGTTACAGTTTTCACAAAAATCATGTTTATGCGGGTCGATCAGTCCAAACTCAGTACCATCTTCCAAAACATAATTAAATGACGGACTTGCACCTTCACGTCCCAGTGCTTTGATCGTATGTTTCTCTTTCACTTTTTCAAGTATCTCTCTACCATGCATACCTTTTAGCGCTTGATCGGCATGTGCATTTTCCATATATTCTATGAAACGTACTTTTATACCGCGTGCTTTGCCGTACTCTAAAATATTCAGTATCTCATCATCATTCACACCCTTGAGAGGCACCATATTTATTTTGACTTTCAACCCTACTTCCAAGGCTTTATCTATCCCTTTAAAGACTTGACCCAACACATCTTTACCTGCTATCTTCGCTGCCACATCTGCTTTAAGCGAGTCAAGTGAAATATTGAGTCGTTTAAGTCCGGCATCTTTAAGTCTTTGTGCCGCTTGAGGAAGTAAGTAGGCATTGGTTGTCAGTGCCAGATCCAGTCCGGGTTTATAATCATCGATCATTTTAATGAAAGTATCAAGGTCTTCACGTAACAGCGGTTCTCCACCAGTCAAACGTATCTTATTCACCCCGCCGTCTATAGCTACTTTTACAAAGAGAAACAGCTCTTCAAAAGAGAGCAAGTTTTCTTTGGGTACCCATGAAAAAGGTTTTTCCGGCATACAATACTGGCATCTGAAGTTACAACGTTCTGTTACTGAAATACGTAAATAATTGACTTCACGTCCATGTCCATCTATAAGCATTTAAAATCCAATAGTTAATTTTTTATAATTTTTCTAAGGTTACCTAAATGTAGATAAAAAAGGGATGATGTGTATCAAAAAAATAAAATTTGTCTAATTAAATTGAAATGTAATATTTAAATTGATATTTTCGTTGTAGTTTATTGTAGGTTTGGAGGAGTGATGAAGGAGTGTAGGTCAGTACATGACTGAGCCACTCCTTCAAAGATACAGTTCTGGAACTAAATTCCGATACCCCCATCGCTAAAACGAAAGAGGGGTGGAAATACTGCGAAAAAATTAGTGCAGATCTCTCCACATTGACTTCTTCCATAAGAACGCTAGTATCGTAAAGAATACAAAGAACCCAAGGACCCATGGTCCAAGTTCTGCTCTTGCTTTTTTGCTAGGATCTCCTGCTTCAGTAAGGTATTCTTTTACCTTTTCAAAACCTTCGTGGTTAAGACCTACTCTAGGCATAGAAGTACCAGGAAGTTGTCCTTGAGGGTTTTCTATGAATGTTTCCATAAAGTGTTCAGATCTAGCTCTAATCATCATAGAAAGATCTGGTGGTAAGTGACCCATGTAAGCTTTTACCATATCTTGCTCTTCTATTACTTTTATTTCATGTGCTAGTGCATCTTTTTTATGTTTAAACTTAGGTGTGTCGCCTAGTTGTGTTGTCTTCATGTAACGTACAGCATGACATCTTACACAGGCTTCAGTAAACGCTTCTTTAGCTGTCACTTCTTCTGCTTTATGTGCTTGTAAATATGCGACAACATCTGCAATAGACTGATTGTCTGCAAACATTGAACTAACTGAACCCATCGGGTGCATCATAGTATCTGCATACTTATGGTCAACGTTTGATGCCATTGCAGGGTTTTTAATGAGTGCTATTAGATAGTTTTTATCATAAATTGCACCTGCATGGTCAAGCTTTGGAGGTACTACACCACCCATATTTACTGCACCATCCATGTGACAACCCATACACATGCCAAAACCAGCTTCACCGGCTACTGCATCACCTTTGAGTGCTGCGATTGTTTTTACCTCTGACCAGAAAGCTTTTTTCTTAGTCACTAGTGCTGCATCGCCTTTACGCTCTGCTTCTACAATGTCATCTGTACCATCATAAGTAAAGCCATGACTCTCTATATGGATTTCTTTACCTTCAGCATCTACTTTAACATGCATTGCATGGTGTGCATAAGGTTCTACCAAGTAATATGTAAGTAATGAAAAGAACGCAACGACTGCAAATATTTTTAATTCTCTCATGTTATGCTCCTTTCTCTAGTTTTTTCTCAAAGAGTGTAATAATAAACAATGCTGGTCCCATAATTAAGAACAACACCGCTGAAAATAATCCGATAAATGCAAATGTAGGGTCTGTTGGAGGGAGTTTACCCATCGCTGTAAGTACGATCATATCTACAAGTAATACCCAAAACCAAATCTGGAAAAGACCTCTTTTATGTGCCGGAGCAACATTTGGACTTCTGTCGATGAATGGTAAGAAGAACATCGCAGCCTGAGCAACACCAAAGGCGATCAATCCGACATCTTTAGAGAATGGACGCAAGATCTCATATGACCATAAGAAATACCACTCAGGGTAAATGTGTGCTGGTGTTTTAAGTCCATTTGCCGTGTCAAAGTTTACAGGATCCATTGCAAAATCAAAGTTATAGAACACTAAGTAGAAGAACAGTATGAAATACACACCCATCACAAAGACATCTTTAGACAAGAACACTGGAGAGAATGGAATCACTTTAGATTCTTTTCTTTTTCCTTCTTTCCAAAGATCAGCTGCTTCTTCGAAGTCTATATCTGCACCTTCCTGGTTGTTTACATGTGGCAGTCTCAGTGTACCAAAGTGAAGTACAATAAGTCCGATGATCACTAAAGGGATCAAGAATACATGTAACATGAAGAAACGTGTAAGATATGCATCACCTGGAACGTAGTCTCCACGGATCCATTCAACTAAGCCATATGCTTCAAGAGAACCACCAGAGAAAAGATTGGTAATAACCATACCTGCCCAGTAAGACATTTGTCCCCAAGGTAACATATATCCTGAGAATGCTTCCGCCGAGAATGCAACAAAAAGTCCCATACCAGAAAGCCAGATAAGTTCTCTCCCTCTTTTGTATGAACTATAATAAATACCCGTAAACATGTGGATATAAATGATCAAGAATACAATAGATGCACCTACACCGTGAATATGTCTCCATAACCAACCGTACCCTACTTCGCTCATGATCGTATAGTTCACTGAGTCAAATGCCAAGTTTGTGTCTGGTTTGTAATACATAAGTAAGAAAATACCAGAAATTACAAGTATTCCAAATGTTGCAGCAAGTACCATACCCATTGCCCATAAGAAGTTAATATCTTTTGGAATCCAGTATTCGGTATTTAATACACGCTTAAGTGTATTAAGCCCGATACGCTGGTCCATCCATTCGTTTAAATTATTTGCTTTTTCAAAATGTGCCATAATTCTCCCCTTAAACCGTTAGACCAGCGTCTAGCATTTTTTTATACTCAGGTCCAGATTCACCCAAGATAAGCTTTGTACCAGCAATTTTATAAGGTGGTATCTCAAGTGGAGACGGTGGCGGTAAGCCTGGCTCATTGATACCTGATGCATCAAATTTTCCTCCGTGACAAGCACAGAAAAATACATGTTCAGCTTTTTGATACGCTGGAATACAACCTAAGTGTGTACACAGTCCTATAGATACATGATATCTATCTGAACCAATCACAATATCTCTGTCATTTGGTTTCATCTCTGCTGTTTTTTTCAAAATAAAGATAGGTTTCCCTCTCCATTTTTCAACTATAAGCTCATTTGGTTTTGCAACACTTAAATCTACAGTAGTAAATCCAGCAGCCTTAACAGACGGCAATGGATCCCATGTACGTTTAGCAGCATAGCCTAAACCACCACCGATTCCGACTAAGGCAGTAGCACCAAGTGCCATACCTATAAAGTCTCTACGTTCTTTTTGTTCGTTCCCCATTATATTTTCCTTTCATTTTATAGAATTATAATGAGATATTATATTATAATGACGATTAAATTATGTATAATAATAAGGAAGGAAAAAGCAGTTTGGGGGAAATGTTACAATAAGTAAATTAAGACCATTATAGTCTTAATTTATATATATCATAATTTAAAGTTTTTTCAGAACCTTTTTATCGTCAAATTTTTGTAGTGTATTTCCAATGTCATCGGTACTTCCTGCTAAAGCTTCTTGCAAGGCTTCAACATTAAAACCGTCAATAATTTCAATACCATATTCGCTTAATTTATTGATCTCATAAATTGGTGTATCTATAATATCTAGATAAATAGCTCTACCGCCACTTGCTTTGACTTCCAAGGCAGTCTGAGTAGAAGCTGTCACCACTGTACTTGTAGTTTTAATTAAATTGCTATATTCCTCAGGTTCATGCAGTATAGAAAAAAGTTTTGCCAGATCATCTTCATATTTTACAAAAAAATAAGTGCCAAGAAGTAATTCCATATCAAATGCTTTAAAAAAGTCCTCATTGCCTAAGATGACTTTATCATAATCCGCATCACCCAAAAAGAAAAGTGTACGTTCCTCTTTTTCTATTGTGTCAAAATACATCTCATCTATCACTACTGTATCCAAACCTAAAACGATTTCATCATGTATAGCACTGTCATTTTCATCATGTGCAAAACGCCAGACATTTTTAAAATCTTCACAATACTTCACCAAACGTCCGTGATCATCTTCCGTAGAGTCAATAATGATACTGTCACCATGTTCAGCGATGGCATCGATGTCCTGCACGCCTTCTACTGTCACATAATCCTTCACACCTAATTCTTTAGCGACCAATCCTGCACGAAAATCATTCACCAAAAATTGTGTCTCTGCTCCTTGCGCTGCTAAACTATTAAGTAACGCTACCCCTCTTCTTAGCCTTTCCAGCCCAATCTTGTGCCCTGTATTTGCATAATAAAATAACATTAATGTTGTCCTTTAGGTGTTTTTCCTCTTTGTGCCATTTTGATATGCACATGTATGATATCCAACGCTGCAGGTGTCACTCCCGATATCTGTGACGCTGTAAACAGTGTAGGAGGTGTTGCAAGCGTGAGTTTTTCTATGATCTCATTACTCAATCCCGAAATATTACTATACACAAAACCTTGTGGTATTTTGATTTTAAGCATATCATCCATATCCAAGATCTGTTGTTGTTGTTTCTCTATGTAACGACTGTATTTTGCTTCTACGAGTATCTGCTCCATGACTTCATCATCATATTTGTCGAAGTCCGGTAAAAGTGTAGTAAGTTTTTCTCTGTTAAAATCTCCGCGTCCTATGACGTCGATCCAGTACGTTCTGTCATTGATCTTCACTGCACCTATAGATTCCAGTTTGGCTAAAAACTCTTTCGTGGGTGTCACATGATGAACACGCAAAAAGTCTAACGCTTCATCCAAGTCTGCTTTTTTCTTTTCAAACTGTGCCATATACACATCATCCAAAAGCCCCAGTTCTTTTCCGTACCTGGAAAGTCTCATATCTGCGTTGTCTTCACGCAAGAGTAATCTGTACTCTGCACGGCTTGTAAACATCCTGTACGGTTCCTTGGTCCCCTTGGTCACCAGGTCATCTATCAGTACCCCTATATAAGCTTCATCCCGTCCAAGAATAAAAGGTTCTTTGCCTTGGATGTTCAATGCTGCATTGATCCCTGCCATAAGTCCCTGCGCTGCTGCTTCTTCATAGCCTGTGGTTCCGTTTATCTGACCTGCCGTGTAAAGCCCTTTGATCTTCTTCGTCTCTAACGTATGCTTAAGCTCTGTTGGCTGTACATAATCATACTCTATCGCATACCCATAACGTACTATTTTGGCATTTTCCATACCGGCAACCGATTGCACCATCTCTAGCTGCACATCTATAGGAAGAGAGGTACTCATCCCATTAATGTAATACTCTGTTTCATCTATGGTTTGAGGTTCTACAAATATCTGGTGTCTAGGTCTGTCTCTGAAACGGTTGATCTTATCTTCGATACTGGGACAGTAACGAGGACCGGTACCTTCTATCTGACCAGAGAACATCGGTGCTCTATAGAAATTACTCTCTATGATCTCATGTGTATCTTCATTGGTATAGGTCACATAACAAGGCAATTGTGTAGGATTAAATGTTTTTTTATCTGTTCTAAATGAAAATGGAGGCGGTGGCGTATCACCGGGTTGTACTTCCATAACAGAGGTGTCTACAGATTTTGCATCGATTCTTGCACAGGTACCTGTCTTAAGTCTGCCTATTTCAATGCCTAGACCTTTCATATACTCAGCAAGTTCCACAGAAGCGAATTCACCTTGACGGCCTGCAGTCTGTTTTTTATCCCCTATGTGTATGAGTCCATTTAAAAATGTCCCCGCAGTAATGATGACTTTAGAGGCTAAATAAGTGTTCCCAAGTTGTGTGGTTACACCTTTCACTTCACCCTCTTCTACGATGAGTCCGTCTGCTATCTCCTGCTTCACATCCAGGTTGGCTGTATTCAGTACTACGTTACGCATATACAAACGATACTGATCCATGTCTATCTGCGCACGTGATCCTCTTACTGCCGGGCCTTTTGAAGCATTAAGCGTTCTAAACTGTATCCCTGTTTTGTCTGTACACAGGCCCATCTCTCCACCAAGCGCATCTACTTCACGCACAAGATGACCTTTTGCCAGTCCGCCTATGGCAGGGTTACAGCTTGATGCCCCTATCTGTTCTGCCAGTATGGTGATCATCAATGTTTTCATACCCATACGCGCAGAAGCCAAAGACGCCTCTATACCCGCATGTCCACCACCGATGACTATTACGTCATAATTCATTTTTTACCTTTTCACTGCTACTAACATGTAGCGTGGCATTTATCAAAGTGTATGCCCACACTACAAATTTATTTTGCTATAATAATCGAATTATATCCAAAAAATGGAGTATCATGTTTACAGGTCTGATCCGAGAAATAGCCACCGTTAAAAGCTACCAGAACAACATTCTTACCATCAAGTCAAAACACCCGGCAAAGCTTGGTGACTCTATCGCTATCAATGGGGTATGTCTGACAGTCATTAAAGTCAACTCTGACGGCTTTGACTTGGAACTTGCCGACGAAACACGTTCTATCATCGATGAGAGTAAGATCTCCGGCGCAGTACATATGGAACCGGCCATGATGATGAATGACCGTTTTGAAGGACACATCGTACAAGGGCATGTAGACTGTGTCGGTACGGTCTCACAGATCACTCCCAGAGAAAATGCGACGGATTTCATCATCACTGTAGACAAAAAGTATATCGCACACATCATCCCCAAAGGGTCCATCACCATAGATGGGATCTCACTCACTGTCAATGATGTAGGAGATGACAATTTCAGACTCACCATCATCCCCCATACACTCAAAGAAACATTGATGAAAAATTATAAAGTGGGTACCAAGCTCAATATAGAAACAGATGTTTTTGCAAGATATATAGACCATATCCTTGCACACAGATCTGCTAAAAAAGGGTTGTCCTGGGATGAGATCGATAACATGCAAATGACCTATTAGTGAACATTCACGATTACATAGTCCCTCAATGCGATGAGGATCTCACCACCCTCCTCTCACATAAAAATATCAAAATTAACCGTATTGTGAGTTCAGACAAAGTTGAAGCTGTTGAATATGTACAAGAAGAAGATGAATGGCTTGTACTGTTAGAAGGCGAAGCTACACTGCTGATTGAGAATAAAGAAAAAATGCTTACAAAAGGTGATACGCTTTTTATACCCTCAAAAACACCACACAGTGTTTTAAATACACAAAATGGTACTGTTTGGTTAACGGTGCATATTTTCTAAATAATCTCTATCACGCATACTTCTGGCTTCACTGTTACGTATTTTCTTCAACTCCATATCGATATACTCCAGATTCTCTAGCATTTTTAATGAAGCAACAGTAGAGTAACGCATCATTTCAGCTCTGTGTACAAAAATATAAAAACCATTTTCATAGAGTCCCAAACGTATGGCTGCTGCGGTTGAGTATGTAGTGAGGATGGCATCATCATTTGATATAGCTCGTATATCTGCAAAATGTTCTTTAGTCCATAGTAGCGGGTTGTGTGCAGGAGAAAAGGCATCTTGGTAAATGATGTCTATCTTCTCTTGAATTTTCGGGATACTTTTTCTTGCATCTCCAAGAAGTATTTCTATTTTAAACTGTTCATCTTCATAATAGAGATCAGAGCTTACTGCTTTTATCATATCTTTAATAGTATCAAACTCTGAAGGAAAAGCAAAAGTATCTAAAGAGAGTACAAGCTCTTCATCAAATTCGGGGGAGAGTATGTGCACTTTGGTTTTTAGTTTATGTTTTTTAATGTAGTAGAGGGTCGCAAAGGTATTATACCCCAGACCAAAGCAGATATCTAAGATGACAAGTTCTGGTTTATCTTTTTTAAGTGCCAAAGAAGGTTTTACATGTTTTTCTAAACTTTCATGTAAAGCGCCATCTTTGGTAGAGTGGTAAGGCTCATCAAACTCTTTTGAGTAGAGCGTGTTCGTACCGTCTTCACACAGTACTACTTTTTTTTCAGGTCTTATGGTTTCGTTATACATATTTTAATTACTGTAGCGTGGGCATTGGTATATCAATTGCGAATAATTGTTCGTGGGTTGCAAAACCCACGCTACATCCCAATTTCATCTAACTCTTTAAATGCAAAGGCAGAAACAACGTCCTCGATAGTCTCTTCATTACGCTTTACCAGACACATCATACCTTCATTCATAAAATCCAAATAATTCTCAAATTTATTGTCCAAGACAATAAAGTCTATCCAATCTGCACCTGTTTGTGTTCTATCATCAAAAAATTGTGTTGATTTTGCTGTTCCGTCTGCAAATTCTACAAGTGCCCATTTTTTTGCATCCATCACTGTTGTGATCTTAGCATCAGCACCATTGTCACTATCTACAGGAATTAATATAAGTACATTCATTATTTATTAGCCTCTTTGAGTTGTTTTTTTGTCATCTTTAGTTTTTTATTACTCATCTCCCCAATCCCGCTATCTAACACCTTATGTGCAATCTCTTTTGCTTCATCCAAAGAGTGCATCTTATAAGTTCCGCATTGATACACATTGAGTTCAGGTATATCTTTTTTACTTTTAACAGCCAGTACATCTTTCATAGATTTTTTCCAAGCCTTAGCTACTTTTTTCGCTTCAGGGGTTCCAAGCAGTGACATATAAAACCCTGTACGACATCCCATAGGTGAAATATCAATGATCTCAACATCATCAGAGTTTAAATGATCTCGCATAAATCCTGCAAACAAATGCTCTAAGGTATGAATACCTTTTTCTGATAATGTCTCTTCATTGGGCACACAAAAACGCAGATCGAACACAGTAATGTCATCTCCGCTTGGCGTACTCATATTTTTAGCAACACGTACAGCAGGTGCTATCATCTTTGTATGGTCAACGGTAAAACTGTCTAATAATGGCATAAGTATTTCCTTCTAATTTTTCAAATTATAACTAAATAAGTGAATAGTAAATAGTGAATAGTGAATAGTTGTTGACAAATGAGTTAAAAGTGTATATTTAATAAGTTTTAAAAAAGCTCAGATTTGCTGCATATATTAAGAGTTTAAAGATTTCTTTTAAATTTGTAGTAGATTTGACTTAATGAGAGTTGTGTAGAGAAAGGGCTTACTTACAGTAAGTGACTGAACGGAACAACTTCCCTTCAGTCAAAGATGCTGCAAAAGCAGAAGAAAGATTAAACTCTTGCTTCTTCGCGTTTTTGGAGCATCGCCCAATCACTATCAATATCAGATTGAATCTTCTCAATAATATGCTTATACTCTGGTTTAAACAAGTGCTTGTAACGTCCTTGAGCACCAAGATAATCTTCAACTTTTAAGATATTCTTTGGTCTGTAAAGAATGTTAAGTTCATGTCCATCGATGATTTCATACATTGGGAACATGAGTGAATCTACTGCTAAGTCAGTGATAGCAATAGTATCTTTTGGTTCAAATTTCCACTCAGTACAACAAGGAGAAACCGTGTTAATGAAACAAGGTCCTTCAATCTCTAGTGCTTTTTGGAAACCTTTAGCCATCATCTTCCATTTGTTTGGAGAAAGTTGTGCAACATATGGAGACCCATGTGCAGCCATAATAGAAACGATATCTTTTTTCTTCTCTTTCTTACCGTAAGAGTGTGTACCTGCTTGTGCCGTTGATGTTGTAGCACCAATTGGTGTAGCAGATGATCTTTGTCCACCTGTGTTTGCATAGTTTTCGTTATCTAGACAAATGTATGTAAAGTCATGTCCTCTTTCAAATGCACCAGACATCCACTGAAAACCGATATCAAAAGTAGAACCGTCTCCACCAAATGCTACGAATTTTACAGGAGCATCATTATCTGCCAATGTACCTTTTCTTTTTCTAACTTTATGCATTGCTTCAGATCCACCGATAGCAGATGCTGCATTTTCAAAACCGATATGGATCCACGATGTATCCCATGATGTAAATGGATATACAGCTGTTGATACTTCAAGACACCCAGTGTTTGTAGCAACAACCAAGTTATCGTCTGTACAGTTCATAAGCTCTCTAACTATCATAGAATGCGCACAACCAGGACAGAGAGTATGTGCACCCTCAAATCTATCGTTGTTGGTTGAAAATTCTTTTAAGTTTTTTATTGATGTAATTGCCATCTTAGCTCCTTTCAGTCTTAAAGAACCCTAATTTAGGTCCTCTAAGGTTTGTAAATTGTTGAATGTCTGTTGTAATATATCCAGCATCTGCATTTGCTTGTTGCTCTTTGATAATATCTTTAAGGTTCTCAATAGAGATATCTCTACCACCTAGACCATAGATGTAGTTAGTCACAAGTGGTCTTGACTGAGAAGTCATCATTGCAGCTGCAACTTCATTATAGAATGCTCCCATTGCTCCACCTGGAGATGAACGATCCGTTACCGCAATAGATTTTACATTTTTAAGTGCTTCTCTTACTTCTTCATAAGGGAAAGGTCTAAAACATCTAATCGCAACTACACCTGCTTTGATACCTTCATCTCTCATCTCTTTCGCTGCAACTCTTGCAGACTCTACTGTAGTACCAAGACCAATCACACAAACATCCGCATCTTCCATATCATAGGATTCTACTCTTTTGTATTCTCTACCAGAAAGTGTTTTAAATTCAGCAAAGATTTCATCAATCATTGGCATAGAATCCATAAGTGCTTTGTGTTGTTTCGCTTTATGTTCAAAGTGCCAATCTTCTTCTGTCTGTGCACCATAAGTCACTGGTCTAGAGAAGTCAAGCATATCATCCACAGGGTCAATTACACCTACAAATTTTGCAGCTGCTTCATTACTTAATGGGTAAACATTTTGTGCTGTATGCGAAGTAATAAATCCATCTTGGTGAACCATGACTGGAAGTCTTACATCGTGGTGTTCAGCCACTCTAAATGCACAAAGTGCAAGGTCATAAGCTTCTTGTGCATTAAACGCACCAAATTGAATCCAACCAGAATCACGTCCCAGGTACATATCTGCATGGTCACCACGTACGTTAAGTGGTGCAGCAAGAGCACGGTTAACAACGTTAAGAACGATAGGAAGTCTCATACCAGATGCCTGGTAAAGTACCTCAGCCATCAGTGCAAAACCTTGTGAAGATGTAGCTGTTGATACACGTCCACCTGATGCAGATGCACCAATACATCCTGACATTGCAGCATGCTCAGACTCAACCATTACAAACTCACCTTCGATATGTCCGTTTGCTACATAAGCACCATAGTTTTCAACAATTGGTGTTGACGGTGTAATAGGATATGCCACAACAACATCTACATCTGCTTGTCTTAATGCTTGAGAGGCAGCATAGTTACCATCCCAAACTTCTCTTTCATTTACTTCAAATTCTACTATTGCCATCTTGAGCCCTTATTTCTTTTCTTTTTTTTCTTTCTCAGGCCAAGAAGCTAATGCTTCTCCTAAGTCTGCATATTCACTAAACATAAGAAGTGACTTTGGATTTGTTGGACATACTTCCACACAAATCTCACACCCCTTACAGTGATCATAATCGATACCTAACATTTGTTTATCTCTTGATAAGATAGACGAGTCTGGACACCATACCCAACAGTTTTGACAATCGATACATACATCAATGTTAAATACAGGTTTTACAACTCTCCAAGAAGCAACAGTTGCTGTGTATGAGTTATACCCGGAGTATGTTCTCTCTTCTGCTTTTTTGAAAGCAATATCAGAAGCATCTCCATCAAATGAAGGAAGTACTGAACCTTGTGTGACTTCATTCCAACCTAAAAGGTCAAAACCTGCTTCAAGTTGACTTTTACCTCTGTTTTCATTTGCTCTTAATTTTAAATCTTGTGTTTCTACAGCCATCTTACCCTCTCCTAGTGAACTTCATTGTATGCTCTGGTAATCGCTTCCATGTTAGCATCAATAATTTTTTGTGGGAACTTTTTAAGTACTCTTTTCATGTTTTCTAAGAAATAATCAAGTTCAAACATACCTGAAATTTTCACAAATGCACCAAGCATAGGTGAGTTTGGCATAGATCTTTTAATTGTATCTAATGAAATCTGAATACAGTCTACAACAAATACTCTGTCTTCTTTTCCTTGAAGTGCAGGAATCCCAGCAATGAGTTCTTCTTTAGAAAGGTGTGTTGTAATAATGTATTTAGTTTCATCTTTTTCATTTACTTCAATGTTGTCTGTAAATGCCAATGCAGGGTCAATCACCAAAACAAAGTCAGGGTTCATAAATTTAGCATGATCAAAAATTTGCTCATCTGAAATTCTATTATAAGCTCTTAACGCTGCCCCTCTTTTTGCTGAACCGTAGAGTGCAAAGGCTTGTACTTCTTTTCCTGTTGTTGCTACAACATCCCCTAAACCTTTAGCACCTGACACGGCACCTTGACCAGCACGAGAGTGCCATCTGATTTCTGTCATAATTTCTCCTATTATTAAAAATTCTAACCTATTTTGCTCTATTGTAATCCCGACACTCTTAAACGGTGCTTGAAATTAACATTTTTTTAACTTTGGTTTATAATACGGTGATAAACTTCACAGCTTCCAAAGCTGATTGAGATACGTTATCAGTATACTCCAATAATAATGCCTCATCTGCATACCCGCATGTTACTGCAACAGAATTTATATTGGCTGCTTTGGCTGCTAATATATCCATAGGGGTATCACCTATCATCCAATACTTATTTGTATCATTTTGCAACTTAGACAAAGCTTTCAATATCGGTTCAGGATGCGGCTTGGGGTTCTCTACATCTTCTCTACCCACCAATACCTCAAAATAATCCATCAGTCCCATATGCTCAAGTAATTCAATGGAATATTTAGCTGTTTTTGTCGTCACAACCCCCAAGGTTGCATGCTTACTTGCCAATTCCACTGCAGCATGCGCATCAGGCAGTAAAACTGTTTTGGCACAAGATATTTCTCGATAGTGCATCTTATAGGCAAGTACATATGCTTCCACCTCTTCCTGTGCCACACCAAGTGTAGGGAACATGATATCCAGAGGGTGCCCGATCTCTGCTTTTATCTCTTCGTCAGGAGGTACCTCCTGACCATGTGTTTGAAATGCCACAGAAAAACTTTCAAGTATCGCTTCCGTAGAATCTATCAGTGTACCGTCCAGGTCAAATAGTATGATCATTTATTAACCTTCTTTATACTTGGATCAGGATTGAATTTTAAGATCGTCAATATCGGTACGATAAAGCCGACGATAATAACAACCCACAGCAACAACCCCAAGTCATCATAATTTGCCGGTGTTACCACAATATCCTCTTCTTTGATCTCTCTGGTCATAATAAACACTTTATTGAGATATTTACTCAAAAGTCCTCCTGCACTGAGTGCAATGTTCATAAGACTTGCCATCAGTGCGAACCACGTTCCCTTATGCCCTTCTGGTGCATAGATAGCGACTAAAGTCAGCATCAAAACCCCGGCAATATAATCAAAAGGTGAAGCGACCGCGGTATCGACAAGTGCCACTGTCCTTGCATCTATACCCAACATGGTATGTACATCATAATACATCGCTAAAATAGGCAGGGACAATACAGTGCCTATGACCGTCATCCAGATAAGTACTTTCCCGATGGCTTGATTGATAATATATTTGGAGCTTATCCACATACCGACCAGTGCCAATGCTGCACCTATTTGGCCTAAAGTACCAAAAAAGGCTTTATCAAAGCCCAGATCATCTATCTCCCACCATGTAAGTGCCGGACCTACACTTGGCATAGCCCTGTAGACAAAGATGACGATCATTGCCATTTGAATATGTCTGATGGTATCCTGATCCAACTCTTGAATAATCGTACTAAGAAAATAAAGTACCACACCCAAAGAGACAAAAAAGACTATCTCTTGAGAATATGGTACTTCATTATAACCTATGAGTACCACAAAGACAGCAAAGAGAAATCCGCCAAAAAAGATCTGTTTATTGAGCGGTGAAGATTCTACCGGATTCAATTTTACAAATGTTACCCCTATAATAGAAAGAAGCGGAATAAACAAAGAGATCTTGAACATCGTTTCATAGCTGTATATCTCAGCAAGCCATCCTTTTAAACCCGCTACCGTAAAAATGGCCAATCCCAACGAAAGTCTGGCAAGTACCTGGATCATCGCAAGTTCTTTTCTTATCTCCTCCAGAGTTTGGGTTTTATCTACCACTTCTGTACTCATGGTATCCGCTACCACATCCTGCATCACAAAACCGACGACAGAGAGGACTGAAGCAAAGATATAGACTTTCTCTTTGGTATAGGCTGCCAACCAGACAGCATCTGAAACCAACCCTATCATAAATACAGTTCCTGACACCATTAGCAATGCACCTATATAGACGTAGATCTTTCGATTTGATCCGAAAGGAGAAAAAGAGTCCACCATTTGGCCAAAAATCATTTTGATCGTCCAGGGGACAGTAAGCCATACCGCAAGAGAGATGAGATTTTCTGCAGAAAGATTGAGTTGTTCTTTGACCCAGAAAGTCTCTGCAACAGCAGAAAACCCACTTGCACCATAGGCAAAATAAATCAGTAATAATGGCACGTAACGCATTTTTATGGCACGTATTGGTGTCATGACCATATCAATAAAGTTCATCCTTATCCTTAAGAATTATATTTGAAATAAAATAGTAGCATACTTTCGTAAGTCCAAGGTAATTCATACTAAAAAACTCTTATTTTCATAAATTATATTTATACTATTCAAGTATTTTCATGCCTATTTATAAGCCCGAATTTTTTAAAAAATATAAGATTTTTTAATTAATATCATTAATTATATTAATTTTAATATATCTTTAAATATTCTTAGCATAGAATGAATTGAATAACATTTTTAAGTATAAAGGAAAGCTATGGCACGATTGATAATTATGGGTGGTGGAGTTGCAGGACATACCACCGCAACATTTGCAAAAAAATGGCTTGGAAATGACCACGAAGTAGTAGTGGTAACTCCAAACTCTCAATGGAACTGGATTCCATCTAACATATGGGTTGGTGTAGGACAAATGACGAAAAAAGACGTTGTCTTTCCTCTTGCTCCTGTCTATAAAAAAGCTGGTATTGACTTCAGACAAGCTTTAGCAACTGAAATTCATCCTAACGGAAAAGCAGATGATGATACACCTTATCTTGTTATCTCATCAACAGAAGAAGGTAAAGAAGGTCAAACTGAAGAGTTGACATATGACTATCTTGTAAATGCTACAGGTCCGAAACTTAACTTCGACGCGACAGAAGGTTTAGGTGATGGTCAAGGTGGACTTAGCGGACACACTGTTTCTGTGTGTACGGCTGACCATGCGGTACACGCAAACGATGAACTTCAGCAAATTTTTGAAAAAGCAAAAGCAGGTGAAAGACAAAAGATCCTAGTAGGTACAGGTCATGGTATGTGTACATGTCAAGGTGCTGCATTTGAATATATCTTTAATATAGAGCATGAAGCAAGAAAAGCGAATATAAGAGATATGTTAGACATCAAATGGATCTCTAATGAGTCATTCCTTGGTGACTTTGGTATGGGTGGATTACATATGAAAGTTGGAGGGTATGCAGTGAGTTCTAAACTCTTTGCTGAGTCTCTTTATGCGGAAAGAAATGTTGAGTGGATCATCGGTGCACATACATCAAAAGTAGAAGATGGAAAAATCGAGTATGAACTACTTGACGGAACAATGCATGAAGAGACATTTGACTTCGCAATGCTTATCCCACCATTTGCAGGTGTAGGTCTTAAAGCTTATGATAAAGATGGTTCAGACATGACTGATACTCTTTTTGCTCCAAACGGATTTATGAAAGTTGATGCAAAATATGATGCAGGTGCGTACGAGAACTGGAAAGCATCTGACTGGCCGGTAACATACCAAAACCCAACATATGATAACATCTTTGCAGCGGGTATCGCATTTGCACCGCCACACCTTATCTCAAAACCAATGTCTTCACCAAACGGAACACCGATCAACCCTACACCACCTAGAACAGGTATGCCTGCAGGTATCATCGGTAAAGCAGTTGCAATTTCGATTTGTGATATTATCAAAAAAGGAAAGGATGCTGAACTGCATAAAGCTTCTATGGCACATATGGGTGCAGCGTGTGTTGCCTCTGCAGGTAAAGGTATTTTCACAGGTACAGCTGCAGCAATGACAGTATACCCTGTAGTTCCAGATTTTGAAAAGTATCCGGGTACAGGTCGTGATACAGACTATACATTTGGAGAGATCGGTCTTGCAGGTCACTGGATCAAACATATATTACACCATATGTTCATCTACAAAGCAAAACTCAAGCCAGCTTGGACGCTTATCCCTGAATAAGTCCACTATTTAGACTATATGATTTTAAGGAGAGAATAATGAAACATGAAGAAGTAAACTTTCAAAACGAGCAATTTAACTTAACAATGATCCCAGGATCTTTTGCAAGAAAAATGAGAACAAATATTATTTGGCAATTTTTTAGATTTATGGTGATCAACATTAAAATGTTGATCGTTGTAAGTAAAAGTCACTAAGTGACTGTACCTTAGACTTTCTAAGGTACAACTATCAAGCTCTTATGTTATTTTTACTACACTCTTAAAAATAATATAAGCGTTTCAAAGAGAAAATATGATCAAACAAATTATCCAATACCCTACCCAAACAGGCTTTGATTTTGGCGGTACAGTACGTCACTTTGATGAGACTTTACAAGAACTTATCACAGATCTTAAAGACACTATAGAAGCCCATGATCTTGAAGGTCTTGCTGCCTTCCAAATTGGTTCGCCACTGAATGTCATGGTTATCAAAAAAGAGGGCGAGTTCTTAGAGATCATCAATCCTGTCATTTTTACGAAAGATGGGGAACTCACTCCCCGTGAGAGTACAGCCTACTACCCTAATATCACCGTAGTGACAAAACGTGCAAAAAGCATCAAACTCACGTATGATGATAGTGAGGGGAAACAACAATTTCTTACTGCAACAGATGACTTAGCTGTACTCATCCAAAGAAAAAACGATTATCTATTAGGTTCCACATTTATCTCAAGGCTCTCTCCTGAAGAAAAAAAGATCTTTGAAAACAAGCTCAAGGGTCTTAACGACACAGATGCACGAGCATCTTGTAATATTTCTCCCTTCTCAGATAAAATACTCGCTGCCATCAAGTATGGACTTATTGTAGGTCTTACCGCTTTGATAGGTGCATTCTTTAGTACAATGACCCCTTACTTAAAAATATTTGAACACTATCTCATGATAATCATTGCTGTGCTTATAGGGTTTTATTTTATCAGAGCTCTGTATGAAGGAAAGCGTTGTGGGGTATGCCAGTTTGGAAATACTGCTGCTGTGATGCTTACCAAAAGTATGTATTTAGGTGGATTATACCTACTTAACTATTGGATTCTTTTTTAATTAAAAGATTCTTTTGAGGTCACTAAAAGAGGCAACATTCCAAAATACGACAATGTCCCAAAAGCCTGATCTATCTTTACATTAGGCTTTATCTCTAAGATCATCTTCTTTACATCTTCATCACTCATCTTACCCATATATTCGCCCTCTCCATGATCTTCTTTATAGAGTTTTACTAAACGGTGTGTGGGTTTGTTTTCTTCGTATTTCCAAATTGTCATAACAATACCTTCATATTAATTATGAGGATTATACTTTGATTGGATTAATGTTTGTTGGGGAAAGTGTAAATAGAGGAGATAATAACTTTGCAAGAGAAACTCTCTTGCAAAAAGGTAAAAGCCTCGAAAGAGACTTTGCAAAAAGATAAGACTATCTTTTTGAGAATTGCGGAGATCTTCTCGCTTTTTTCTTACCTGGTTTCTTACGCTCAACAACTCTACTATCTCTAGTAAGGAGTCCCATAGGCTTAAGAATTGCTCTGAAAGATGGTTCAAACTCAACAAGCGCTTTAGTGATACCATGCTTAAGTGCGTCTGCTTGTGCAGCATAACCGCCACCAAGTGTTGTTGCTTTGATGTTCATAGACTCAAGTTGTTTAGTAGCTTCAAGTGGAAGTCTTACTTTCATTTTAAGTGTTTCGTGTCCACCTAACCATTGGTCAAGTGTTTTACCGTTGATTAGCATTTCACCGTTACCTGGAGTCAACCAAACTTTAGCGATCGCCGCTTTTCTTTTTCCTGTTGCATAAATAGTTGCCATGCTTACGCCTCCTTATTGATTTGTGCAGTATGTGGGTGTTCAGCACCAGCATATACTTT
>JGI24024J18818_10000126_pt1 | contig 23594 bp, 29 predicted proteins | sample Cruoilmetagenom2_FD_18818 | JGI IMG/M metagenome (IMG submission 18818) | reverse complement strand
TTAGTGATGGAAACAATGGGGATCATGATCATTGGTCTTCTTGCATTCTCTGCCGGTACAGCAGTGGGTGTACTTATGGCTAAACTGATGAACAAGTTTTCAAAAGAACCTATTAACCCACTGATCGGTGCAGCTGGAGTTTCAGCGGTACCTATGTCAGCCAGAGTTGTATCTAAAGTCGGTTCTGATTCAAAACCGGGTAATATTCTGCTCATGCATGCTATGGGTCCAAATGTTGCCGGTGTTATCGGTTCGGCTGTTGCAGCAGGTGTATTGCTGTCGATCTTTAAATAAAATTAAGGGCAAAGTGATTTGATCACTTTGCCCTTTTTTTGTTTAAGGTATAAATCAAAAAATATTGTTTTTTTGATTTATGCTTTAGCATTGAAAATTAATATCTATACAAAGAGGATACTATGAGTACCAAAACGCCCAACGGACTTGATAAACTAGGATTAAAAAACATCGGTGATGTTTACTACAATTTGAGTTATGACGAGTTGCAAGCGCACGAAGTAAACAGTGGAGAATGTAAGATCTCCACATCAGGCACAGCGATGTGTGATACAGGTATCTTCACAGGACGTAGTCCAAAAGATAAATATTTTGTAGACCAGGCACCTTCCAACGAGCATATTGCCTGGGGTGATGTTAATGCAAAGATAGATAAAGAGATCTATGAAGAACTTCTTGATCTTACTTTGACTCAACTTTCCGGTAAAAATATTTATGTAACAGATGTATACGCAGGTGCGAGTGCTGCATCTAAGCGTTCTGTACGGTTTGTTACTGAAGTAGCATGGCAGGCACACTTTGTAAAAAATATGTTCATACGTCCTACAGAGTCTGAACTTGAACGATTTGAACCGGATTTTACTGTCTATAATGCATGTAAAACAGTAGATGAAAAATACAAAGAACATGGTATGAATTCAGATGTCTATGTTGTCTTTAATGTGGAAGACAATGTTTCTATCATCGGTGGTACCTGGTACGGCGGTGAGATGAAAAAAGGTATCTTCTCTATGATGAACTACTGGTTGCCTCTTGAGGGTAAACTTTCTATGCACTGTTCAGCCAATGTGGGTGAAGATGAAGATGTATGTCTTTTCTTCGGACTTTCAGGAACAGGTAAAACAACTCTTTCAACAGACCCTAAAAGAGCACTGATCGGTGATGATGAACATGGTTGGGATGATCATGGTGTCTTTAACTTTGAAGGTGGATGTTATGCCAAAGTGATCAATCTTGATCCTAAGTCAGAGCCAGAGATCTATGGTGCCATCGTTAAAGATGCACTTTTGGAAAATGTAGTTTCTGATGAGCATGGTCTTGTAGATTATGAAAATGGTTCCAAAACAGAGAACACGCGTGTTTCATACCCTATAGAACACATAGAGAACCATAAAACAGACTTGCAGGCAGGTCATCCAAATAACATCATCTTCTTGTCTGCTGATGCATTTGGTGTATTACCTCCGGTATCCAAGCTTACTAAAGAGCAGGCGATGTACTATTTCCTTTCTGGATATACTGCAAAAGTTGCGGGAACAGAAAGAGGTATCACTGAGCCTGTTGCAACATTCTCGGCATGTTTTGGTGAAGCATTTTTGCCACTGCACCCAACTGCTTATGCGAAGCTTCTTGGTGAGAAGATAGATGAGCATGGTGTGAATGTTTACCTGGTAAATACTGGTTGGACAGGTGGTCCATACGGTACAGGTAAACGTATGAGTATTAAAAATACCAGAGCATGTATTGATGGTATTTTATCGGGTGCTATCAACAATGTTGAATTTGATACACTGGAAACATTTAATCTTTCTATCCCCAAAACACTTGAAGGTGTAGATACAGAAGTACTTAACCCAAGAAACACATGGGAAAACAAAGATGAGTATGATGCGATGTTAGCTAAACTCGCTGGTATGTTCCAGGAAAACTTCCACCGTTATGACGGTAATGGTGGAGAGTTTGATTACGCTTCAGCAGGTCCACAACTCTAAACAATAAACTCACACAAATATTTTGTGTGAGTTTCCTCTAAATTTTAAACTTCATATCTTTTCTTTTAATGTTTTCTTCAAATCTTACTTTTTATTATGGTTAATTTCATCATTATCAGTACATTCTAGATATACTTTTAATACGAAAATAGCGTAATAGCAGGAAATTGTGTTCCGTTAATAAATAGTTATATGATTAAGAATTGAGGAAAATAATGTATTCAATGTTTGAAACAGAAATTACTATCCGACCCGATGATATAGATATGAACAATCATGTCCATAATTCCAAATATTTGGATTATCTGCTTATGGCCCGTTATGACCAAATGAAAAAAGATTACAAAGTTTCTATGGAAGTATTTGTGGAGCGTGGATATTACTGGGTAGTATCAGAGTTGAATATTAAGTATAAACGTCCAATTTTCCTTCATGACGGAACGGTGAAAGTGCGAACACAAGTAAAAGAGTTTCATGGAGCTAGTGTTCTTGTCAACTATTGGATATTGAAACCTGAAAATGACAAAATTGCTGCTCATGGAGAGGCAAGATATACCATGTTATCTATACAAACAAGTAGACCAACAAGGATTCCGGAGGATATCATTAAACAGTATGAAATTTGACTTAATAGTAAAAATATACGTTTCTCGTTTCTATAACCATTGAGTTCATATATCATTATCCTTTTGATATATACGAGATCATAAAGAATAATGTCACAGTTTAGAGGTGCCCTTTAGTTATGAGGTAAAATGATCGGTGCGAAGGCTTTTGTGGAGACAGTCACACTCTCTCCTATAGTAAGGCTTTTGGTCTGAGTATCATCTATGACCACTTCAACAAGCTGTTGTCCTATCGCGATTATCGCTATAGAGATGACATCTGCTTTGACAATATCGAGAAGTTCTCCTTCAAAAGAGAATTTTTGCGAACCGCTTGTTTTAAGCAGTACATCTTTTGGGATCCCGTCATTGATGATCTTGCCTTGATCGAGTACAACGACACGGTTGGCAAGACGATAGATCTCAGAAGGATCATGACTCACCATAATGGTTGTAGTACCAAACTCTTTATGCAGTGTCAAAATCTCATTTTGAAGCTTGGTTCTCATCGTAGGGTCCAGTGCAGAGAGAGGTTCATCCATCAGGAGGAGTTTTGGTCTGTTCATCATAGCTCTACATAAACTCACACGCTGTTGTTGTCCACCGCTTAGGGTATTTGGTGTTCTGTTTTTAAGTGAGCTGAGTTCTGTCATCTCTAAAAGATGATTTGCCAACTTTTTATCTTTATTGACAAATAGCAAATTTTCTTCCACAGTCATGTTGGGGAAGAGGGCATAGTCCTGAAAAACAAAACCGATCTTTCTTTTTTGCGGTGGCAATACACTTTTCTCATCCAGCCATAACTCTTCACCGATCTTGATAGTTCCCTTTGCTTCGTCAAGCCCCGCAAGTATCCTTAAAAGTGTTGTTTTCCCCGAGCCGCTTTGTCCCGCCAATGCTAGAAAATCACCCTCATTGATAGTGAGATTTACATCTAGATCCATCTCACCATCGCTGCCGTGAAGTTTTTTGTTTATCACTATCTGTATCATGAGTGGAACCCACCGATCTTTCTGTTTTGGCTATGGTTAAAGACGTACACAGCAAGGAGGACCAAAAAGCTGATGATGACCATGATCCCGCTATAAATATGTGCCGAAGTATAATCCATGATCTCAACCATCTCATAAATAGCCACTGAAGCTACCTTTGTTTCTCCAGGGATGCTTCCTCCCACCATCAAAACCACACCAAACTCACCTACTGTATGTGCAAAGGTGATGATAAGCGCTGTCAGCACAGCGGGTTTGATATTTGGCAGTGCCACTTTGANAATAGTTTGAAGTTTACTTTTACCTGCGATATAAGAAGCTTCAAGCATATTTTTATTGATCGATNCAAAACCACCCTGAAGAGGCTGCACCATAAAAGGCAAAGAGTAAAAACAACTTGCTACCACAAGTCCTGTAAAATTAAAAACCAGTTTGACTCCAAAATACTCATCGAAAAAAGCCCCTAAGGGAGAGTTCTGAGACAAAGCCACTAAGATATAGAATCCTAAAACAGAAGGGGGTAAAACTATGGGTAGGGCAGTAAAGGCTTCCACAAAAGGTTTTGCTTTTGATCTGGTTTGTGAGAGATACCATGCCAATGGCACAGCGATCACAAATAAAATAGCTGTGGTGATACCGGCCAGTTTAAAGGAGAGTATAAAGGGGGTGAATTCCAAATTTCCCAGGGTTTCCAACATCACAATACCTTTAAGATGGAAAGTTCGCTGGCTTTTAGCATCATTGTCACATCATCATTTACTTTAAGATCCATTCTTTGTGCAGACTCAAGGGTGATGATAGATTCTAAAACAATATCATTTACTGAGAGTTTAATGCTGCTTAAGAGTTTACCGTTCTCATAAGAGATGATGGTTGCTTTAATTTGATTAGAGTAACTTACAAGCCCGGAAAAAGCTTTCCCAATGGCGATATGTGTCGGTTTGATACCCAGGATGACTTCTTTACCCACAGATATCTCATCATTCAAACCAAGACTCATCATAGTCAAAGAGTGACCATGAAAATCAAACTTTACGATATTGAGGTTATCAACCGTATTTAACTGTGTGATGATAGCTTTGATCTGGCTCATGGTATGAGGTATCCAAAATCTTTAAAGATCTTTTGTGCTTTTTTGCTCAAGATAAAAGCATAAAAAGCTTTTACTTCTGGATTATTTTCACCTTCTTTAAGTATGACGATCCCCTGGTTGATAGGCGTATAGAGTTCACTCTCTACATCATACCAGTTGATTCCCTCTCTAAAGTGTGACATTTGTGGACTATAGAGTGAAGATTTGGCGATGAAGCCTATATCTGCTGCTGTGACCGTATACGCAACCGTTTGTGAAATTGACTCTCCATAGACGAACTTACTTTTTACACTCTCATACACGCCTGCATTTTTGATCGCTTCCAACGCCGCTATTCCATAGGGAGCAGTTTTAGGATTTGCGATAGCTATCTTTTGAATCTCTTCATCTTTCAGTAAAAACATTTCAGCACAAAAGTTTCGTTGTTTTACAGACAAATACGCAAGAGACCCTTGCGCATATATCAGTGGTTTTGTCACTGCAATTTTATCACTGTAAAGTGCCTCAGGGTATTTCATATTTGCCGACATAAAAAGCTGGTAGGGAGCACCATTTTTTATCTGAGCTGTAAGTTTTCCGGAACTTCCGAGGGTCACCTGTACTTTGGTCTCCGGGTAGAGTGTACGGAACTCTTTTTTTAGTGCATCCATGGCATAAGAGACATTGGCAGCTACAGCGATGTTGATAGTCCCTGCCATACTGTAGGTTGAGATCAACAATATTGTAATAAGTAATTTGATTCTCATCATTTTCCATTTATTTATCTGTGTATATAATGATATACAGTTTATTTTTTAAGAGATGATAGTCTATCGTTATATACCTTAAAACATAACGAGTATAAATCTGTGCCTTTATTAGGAGATTTTTACTCTTATATAGTTCTAAGTAACTTATACTATAATTCAAAAAAAGATAATTAAGGAAATAATATGGATGTAAATAAATTTAGAGCAATATGTAGACCTATCAGAATAGTTGTAGGACTTTCACTTATTGGTGTAGGAGTTTATACAGGTATTGCATGGTTCTACCTTGGAGTTATCCCGCTTATCGCAGGACTTGCAAACTTTTGTCCGGCATGTATTATCACTAAAAAGTGTGACGTCGAAACAAAATAAAACAAATGAGGATTTTCCTCACTTGTTTACTTTCTCTCTTTTCTTCATAGTATTCAACAATTCCTCTATTTAATCAAGTATAATTTCACAATAGATCTCTTATAAAGGAATAAGTTCATGGATAAACTCACACAATATTTAAATGCAAATCCCCATGATGAACTCCACCCCTCAGAGATAGCCAACCTTCTTAAAGATCTAAACGAAAAAAGTTTTAATGAAGCGGTTCAGTCCATACCTAAAGAACTTATCGCTGATGTTGCCCTTGAACTGCCGGATCGATATTTTGAAGATGTCGTTGAATCTTTTACTGTTAAAGAGTTGGCAAAATCTGTAACAGAACTCGAATCTGATGACCAAACGGACTTCATACAGGAACTAGAAGAAGTCGATAGCCAAATGGCAAAAGAAGTTTTTGACGAACTGCATAAAGATGATCAGGCGGATATTTTACAGCTTAAACAGTATGAAGAAGATGAAGCAGGTGCGTATATGCAAGTTGAAGTGTATACAGCCGACCTTAGTCATACAGTACAAGATATTATCAGAGAGTTCGCACAACTCAGACGTAATGATGAACTTGAAAATGTGAATTTTTTGTTTGTAACGGATCAAAATAATAAGTTGCGTTATGTGATAGGACTTGACCATCTGCTTGTCTTTGATTTTGATAAAACACTGGATGAAAATATACAGGAAAATCCGGAAAAATATAAGCCTGTCAGTGCTACAGATCATGATGATATTGACGATGTTGTACAAAAGTTTCAAGAGTATGACCTGAGCTCTATGGCTATTGTAAATGATCAGGGTGTACTGCTTGGACGTATCACTTCGGATGATATCTATGATATTATCAATGAACAGGCAACCGATCAGATGTACCATCTTGCAGGGGTAAATGATGATGCGGAAGAAGATGAGGATATCTTTAAAGCAGGTAAGGCACGTGCTATATGGCTTTCGGTCAATCTTATTACTGCCATCGCTGCTTCTTTGGTCATAGGGTTATTTGAAGATACCTTACAAACGTTTGTTGCACTGGCTATTTTGATGCCTATCGTTGCTTCTATGGGTGGTAATGCAGGAACACAAAGTCTTACGGTTGTTGTACGTCAACTGGCTCTTGGTGATATTGCCAAACATGATGCATTTCGTACCATTAAAAAAGAAGTCATACTCTCGCTTGCAAATGGACTCTTTTTTGCTATAATCATGGGTATAATAGCCTCAATATGGTTTGATAAAGGGATGCTTGGCGTGGTGATAGCACTCTCTATGATCATCAACTTGTTGAGTGCAGGGTTTTTTGGTTCGATGGTGCCATTGTTACTCAAGAGAATGGATATAGACCCGGCTATTGGAAGTACAGTGATACTGACAACAGTGACCGACGTCGTAGGCTTCTTCTCTTTTTTAGGTCTCGCGACCATTATTTTATTATAAGGATAGTTTCACTTAAATGGACTTGTTAATTTTATATTTTTCTTTGGCTGTGGTAATATCGTTCATCTGTTCGATATTGGAATCAGTTTTACTCTCTGTCAATATGGCATACATTTCAGTACTTGAAAAAGAACGACCGCGTGTCGGCGCACTTTTGAAAGCACATAAGATCGGTATCAATAAATCTATCGCATCAATACTCATTTTAAATACGATCGCCAATACACTTGGTGCAGCAGCAGTGGGTGCACAGGCAGAAAGTCTTTATGGTGTGGGGGCAGTCTTTTATGTCTCTATTGTTCTAACCTTTGCTATCTTGTTTCTCTCTGAGATCATTCCTAAAACGATAGGTGCAGTGTACTGGAAGTCATTGGCTCCTACTGCTGCGTATGTGATACGTTTCTTTATCTGGTTTACGTATCCTATTATCCTTATGACTCTCTTTGTGACCAACCGTATCTCCAAGAATGACGATACGATGTCTTTGTCAAAAGCAGAACTCATAGAGAGTACACTGCTCAGTGAAGATGAAGGTGTACTGGGAGAGAAAGAATCAGATGTGATCGAAAACATCCTCCTTCTTGATAAGATCAGGATCAAAGAGATACTGACACCCAGAACTGTTGTGTTTGCTATAGACGGGAGTCGAAGTATCAAAGATATTATAGAGAATGAACCAGCGATATTTAAATTTTCAAGAGTACCTGTGTATGATGATAGTATTGAAAAGATCACCGGTATAGTGATGACCAAGAAGATCTTTAAACAGGCACTTCAGGATGACACTGTTCCATTGAACAGTGTGAAAAAAGATATTTTTAAAATTTCTGAAAACCTGCCAGTCTCTAAAGCGCTGGATCTTTTTATTAAGAAAAAAGAGCATATGTTTTTAGTACTTGACGGTTACGACCAGACAGAAGGTATCGTGACACTTGAAGACTGTGTTGAGACTATTTTGGGTGTTGAGATCGTTGATGAGAGTGACAGTGATGCCGATATGAGAGAAGTGGCAAAACAAAAAATGCGTATGAAGCGAAGATTAGACAGTATCTCAAGTGAGTCTGAGTAGTATGTCATTAGCGACACTTGGCTTATCTGAAGAGATCTTAAAAGCCTTGAAAGATAAAGGCTATGAATCTGCTACACCCATACAAAAAGCACTCATCCCTGTGATGTTCACACGTCGTGACATCATGGCGGGTGCACAGACGGGTACGGGTAAGACTGCAGGCTTTTCTTTGCCCATCCTTCAGGAACTTTCTAAAACCTTTGTGGAAGGACAGCATTATCCCAAAGCAGTCATACTGGTTCCTACACGTGAACTTGCCAAACAGGTACATGCCAGTATAGAAGCTTATGGAAAGTATCTTCCGTTAAAAAGTATCGTACTTTTTGGTGGAGCAAACCTGACTTCACAAGCCAATAGACTGAAAGAGGGTGTTGACATCATTGTTGCAACGAGTGGACGTCTTTTGGAGCATATCAACCAAAAGAATCTCAATTTAGAGAGTGTTGACTATCTTGTGCTGGATGAAGCAGATACTATTTTGGATATGGGTTTTGTACATGAAGTCAGCAAGATACTCCAACATTTGCCGTCACGCAGACAAAATATACTCATCTCTGCGACACTCTCCGGAGCAGTAAAAAGACTGGCAGAACAGATACTCCAAAGACCTAAACTTATAGAAGTAGACAGCATGGGGACTTCAGCAAGCTCAGTCACCCAGATCGTCTATCCTGTGATAGCAGAGAAAAAGATGGAATTACTCTCTTTCCTTATAGGGTCACGTAATTATAAACATGTACTTGTCTTTGCACGTAAAAAAGAAGTAGCAGATGAAGTGAGCAAAGAACTCAATCTTTCAGGACTTAAAACAGCAGTCATTCATGGCGGAAAATCTTCTGGAGAGAGAAGCAGGGCACTGGAGGGGTTTAAAGAAGGAAAAATACGTGTACTGGTGGCCACAGACATCGCAGCACGTGGTTTGGATATTCCTACCCTGGGTGTGGTTATGAACTATGACATCCCGCATGTGACAGGTGACTACATTCACCGTATAGGACGTACAGGTAGAGCAGGGGCAGAGGGGTTAGCTATTACGCTTATTTCACCTAATGAAATGGTCGCACTGAAAGATGTAGAACGTCTTATGGGTAAGAATATCCCTCAAGAGAAGTTAGAAGGGTATGCACCAAAAGTGATCGTGGCTCAAAAAGGTGCTCGTAAAAACCCCAAAGAACATAAAAATACCGATGGGGCTTTTGGTAAAAAGAAACAAACAAAAACCGCACCTAAAAGTAAGAAACGCAAAACGACCAAACGTGATGGTTTTAAGACTTATGATGCAGCCAAGCCGAAAGTGGAGAAGAAAGATAAAAAACGCGGGAGAGGGCGTAAATAATTATTTTTCTTCTTTTAGAGAAAACTTACCGACTTCTTCCAAAAATGTGGTCGCATAGGAGCCTTTAGGCAAATAAAATTCAACAGTGAGTTTCTTCGCTGCTTGATCATAAGAAGTCTCTACATCCTTAGGCCATATCCAGGCGAAACGTCTGTCACCCTTTAACGCATTTAATTCATTATCATCATACTCTTCTTCAAGATGGCGGGCATCACTTTTGGCTCTTTGTGCAGTATCGCCACAGAGAAGCCCTGTTGGAGAGATCTTTTTTTGTTCGAAAGCTTGTGCACTCTGATGCATCTCTTTTACAAAGTTAGCTTTTCCGTAAGGGTAAGGCATGATGACATCACCTAGGAAAAGTTTAAAGAATTGAGGTTGTTTGGCTAACACTTTCACTAATTCAAGTGGATACTGCAGTTTTTTTGCTGCTTCATCTGCCTTGTTGGAAGTGATGATGGTAGAGAGTTTTACTCTTGAACCTAACCATCTGTTGTAGAGGTAGCTTTGGTAAGCGGAAACAAGCAGTTTCTCTTTACTCCCTTTAAGTTTTTTACCCGAATGTGCTATCTCTTTACCTTGTAGATACGAACGGCTGTCTTCTCCAAAACGCTGGTATCCGTAGTAGTTTGGTATACCGTCCACCTGCATTTTTTTAGCCGTAGTATTGAAAAATTTGGCATCTTTTTCATTGATAGTATGCAAGACAATGGAAAAGCTGTTTCCTTTGAGATGTCCGATTTTTATAGGTGCTTTGTTGTAGCTGCGTTCGAGTATTTCTATCTTCTCTGTGGTGAGGTTTTTGTTGAGTTCTTTTTCATACCTTTTAGGAAGTGAAATGTACTGTATAGTCGTGGCATTTTTATCTTTTAAACCGGCATAGCCTATATCGCGTTCCTGCAAGCCTGTAGCTTTAGCAAGTACTGTGATGAGTTTCCAGGTACTCATGTCCGTTTTCTGGATCTTGAGTATGAGGTAGTTTCCTGTACCTGTAGGAGTATAAAGAGGGATCTCTTCTACGAAAAAACGTTCAACGGTCTGTTGAAAGTTAAAGTGAATAGGGGAATGGTCATAGGCATAAGTTTTAATGTGATTCATGACGAAATTATAGCGAAAAAATTATGTAGCAGGGGTATTTTTTCTTACTCAATAATTTAATCCCATTTTGTGAAAATGTGCATTTGTCAGTTTACTTTTTTTACCCTTTTGTGTATAGGTAAAACCCTTTACGGCTTTTCCCTCTTCAAATGTTATTTCACTTTTCAGATTTGCATTTTTATAATAGAATCTACGAATACCATTCATTATTCCATTTTTATAGGGTCGCTCTGCTTTCAGTTCGCCAGTCTTGAAAAAAATCTTTGAAATACCATTTTTATACCCATCTTTGTAGGGTGTTTCTGAACTAAGCTCACCACTCCTATAATACATTTTTTTCATACCATTTCTCTGCCCATCCTTATATGTTATTTCTGCTTCAAGTTCACCACTTGCAAGATAATTTTTTTGTATACCATTCTGCTTCCCCTCCTTGTATACTACAAATTTGACAATCTTTCCTTTGATATTATAGTAGATCAACATACCATTTACTTTTCCATCCTTAAATGGTACTGTTACCTTAAATTCACCAGTCATGTAGTACAATTTTACGATACCATTGATAGGTTTTTTTGTATCAATACTTATAACAACGCCATCTTTAAGTTCAGTATTTTTGGGTGTATAAACTGTCTGGGCAAACACACTTACCGATAAGAGACATATGAGTAATATTTTTTTCATTTTTAAGTCCTTATAATATATTTAATATATTACCTATACGATATTATACATAATCTTTATAATTCTAAAGTTCTCTAATAAATATGAAAAGTCAGTATGGTAGATAGAAGATGGTATCAGCCGCATTTCCCCGGGGCGCATTTCATACCGTTGAATTGTCCTGTGAGCGAACCATTCATACTTCCTTCATGCATTTTATCCATTCTCTCTTTCATCATTTCGGGATGTGCTATGAAGTTGTAGCCTTTATAAAGCGTAATACCGCCATAGAGGATCACAAGCATACTTGCAAGCTTCATCATTGTGCTACGCAGTGAACCTTTCTGTAAAAGCTTTGTGATGAAACCTAAAAATAAAAGTGAAGGGATGGTAGCCAAGCCAAAAGTTGCCATGACCAAAGCACCTGCTAAAGGGTCTGCTGTGCTGGCTGCAAAGATAGCAAAAGAGTAAACAAGTCCGCAAGGGATGATACCGTTGAGCAGTCCAAGAAGGTAAAAACTACTGTAAGCTCTGTTAGACATGAGCTTTCTAAAGCTGTTTTGGAACCAGGGATATTTTGAAACTGACCACTCCGCAGAGTTCAGGAATTTAAACTTTCCTATGAGTGATAGACCTGCGAGGATCATCAGTATACCAGTAAGGACAAAGAGTAAGCCTTTGGTTGTAGGGGTAAATGCAAGTACCTGTCCTACAAAACCAAATATCCCTCCGAGGATAGTATAGGTGGTGACACGACCAAAGTTATAAGCCAAGTGTGAAGCTGTCTGATGTATGTAGCTTGACTCCTGGTTTATTTTTGTAGAAGAATATGCGACGACGATACCTCCACACATACCAATACAATGCCCAACACTTCCTAAAAAGGCAGTCGTTAGAATGATGATAAGGTCCAGGTTTCCCATCAGCGACTATCCACTTGTTAATTTAGGACATCTCTAAAAACCCACTAGATGTACATAGAGTTTTTAGAGATGCCCTTTATAAAACTATAGTATACTTTTATTAATATAGTGTTAAGGATATCAGAGTGTTTAAAAACTTGAAACGGAATGTTGTAAAAATGTTTAGAGAACTTTTAGTGTACCATCACAGTTCTTTGGAATACAGGGCAAAAATCTTGACACTGATGGTTTCATCAAATGGTGATATATGTGAATGTGAGAAACAAAAACTCAAAGAGATAGCCCATATGATTTACAGTGAAGATCAGGAGAGGGCTGAACAGCTTTTAGATGCCATCGATGAATATCATACGAAGATCATCACCAATAATGGACTTGATTTTGAACATTTGATCCAGTTGGTTGAACGAGAGACAAAAGAAGTGAAACGTTTTTCTCAAAAGATAGATATGAATCTTCTTATGCAACTTCACGAATGTATGGACAGTGAAGATGACATACTTTTTCAACAGCGCATTTTAGAGTTTTTACAAGGTCTGAAGGATGAGTATGGAGAGAAAAAATAATGGAATGGTATCGATTTATTATTTTTGGAAAGGTGCAGGGAGTTTTTTATAGAAAGTCAGTCTCACAGGCGATCATGAAAAAACAGTTTAAAGGGTATATCCAAAATCTTGATGACGGTACAGTAGAAGTTGTGGCTGAAGTGTTTGATGATGATCTTGAAGTATTTATGAGTATTCTTAAAGATGGATCTTTACTCAGTACAGTAGAAGATATAAAATTTGAGATCATCAATGAGGCAGACTTCCAAACCGATGGTTTTGAGATAAGATATTAAGGATGTGTTAGATGAGTTCTGGTTGGGGATGTCAATTTATGGGTACAAAAGGTGATGATGCAGAGTGGTGTCTGAAACTCCATCATCACTGTGAACCGGGATGCAAAGGATGCATTATCGCCGGACAGGTAGAGTTCTCCACACCAAATATCTCTGAAGAGCAGGAGAGAAAAGTCAAAAAAAGATCTGACAATCCTTTGGGAGACAAGTAACTACGTTTCTATCATTTTGTTCTTCCAATAATCTATCCACGTTTCTCTTAATTCATTTTTGCCTATATTTCTATATTTACTTGGCAGATTTCTTCTTAACCTCATGTATGATTTGCTTGAAAGATTTTGATTTTTCATTATACACATAAACCCTCTTGCACCCTGCTGATGGCAGCCATATACAGTAAAAGCATCCACCTCGAACTCATACTTCCTTAAGTTTTTTATATTGTCTTCCAACAGGGCAGTAAAGATCTTATCCTGATTTTTAGGTTTTTTCCATTCTGAACGAGGTATTTTGAGTTTTCTGGTGTAATGTTTTGCAGTTTTTGGCATAATTTGATATTTTCCATATGCACCGGAACTTTTATTGACTGTTGTATATTTTCCTTTTGGTGTTTCAACCTTAACTATCTTTTTTTTAATCTCATCAAGCGAAGGCTCCCCGCCACAGCCTTGCAACCCTATTGACAAAAGACTTCCTGTAAATAGAACTAAGTATTTTCTCATTTTAAAATAACTCCTCACTGATAATTTATAGGGTACCATTTATTATTAGAGATCCCCTATATTCTAATTATATCACTTTCCATACAGGAGACATAAGTGCATATTGAGAATATATTTAGAATATTTTTTCTTTCAAAATGACTAGTTGTATATAAACTGACAGTAGAAAAAAGAGGGTTAAATTTAGCTTACGCCATCTCTTTCCCAAACTTTGCTTTTAACTTAGCCAACTTCGGCGGTATCACTGCCATACAATACCCTTGCATAGAATTTTGACGGTAGTAGTCCTGGTGGTAATTTTCTGCTTTGTAGTAAGTATCTAAAGGCTCTATGGTCGTTACTATAGGATCAGCGTAGTCATTTTGTGCTGCTTCCAGTGCTGCTTCAGCCACCTCTTGTGTCTCTTCATCTGTGTAGAGAATGGTCGATCGGTATTGTGTGCCTCTGTCTGCACCTTGCTGGTTGAGTGTAGTAGGGTTGTGTACTATAAAAAAGATATCCAGCAGGGTATCAGAGGTGATGATACTGTCATCGTACGTGATCTTGATGACTTCTGCGTGACCTGTTTCACCTGTACAAATGTCTCTGTAAGTGGGATTGAGTGTGTGACCGTTTGCATAGCCACTTTCCACGTCACTTACACCTTTAAGCAGTTCAAATACAGCTTCTGTACACCAGAAACATCCGCCACCTAATATCAATTCTTGTTTTGCCATTTTTATATCCTATTTATAATATTTACTTTATTTGCTATAATATCCAATAAAATAGAATATAGTCTAAATTGGAGAATTAATTTATGAATGTAAACGTAGTATGTCCCCATTGTCTCAAAGTGAACCGTATCCCTAAAAAAGAGTCTTATGTGAAAGCAAATTGTGGTGAGTGTAAAAGATCCTTACTTGAGAGCAGCCCGGTCTCTGTAGATGCAGATAAACTTGGTACCTTTTTAGCTAACTCTGACATCCCTGTCATTGTAGACTTTTGGGCACCCTGGTGTGGTCCCTGTTTGCAAATGGCGCCTGCTTTTGAAGAAGCTGCATTGGCTATGCCGCTGCAGGCACAGTTTGTGAAAGTCAATACCGAAGAACAGCAGACTTTGGGTGGACAGTATGGTATACAGAGCATACCGACACTTATCGTGTTTAAAAATGGTAAGGAAGTTGAGAGATTGAGTGGTGCGTTGAGTGCAGAAAGACTAAAAAGCTGGGTCAGACAATACCTATAAAGAGGACAGATGAGCAAAATACTACTACTTGAAGATGATGCAAATCTCAATGAAACAGTCACAGAGTTTCTTGAAGATCAGGGATATGATGTTATCTCTGTCTATGATGGATATGAAGCGCAGGAGAAACTCTATGAGAGTAAGTATGATCTGCTGCTTTTAGATGTCAATACCCCGGGTATCAATGGATTTGACCTTTTAAAAGAAGCCAGAGAGGGAGATGTACTTGCTCCTGCGATCTTCATTACTTCTTTAAATTCGGTGGATGATCTGGAAAAAGGTTTTGAGAGTGGCTGTGATGACTATATTCGCAAACCTTTTGTGCTTAAAGAACTACATATCCGGATCGAGACACTGCTCAAACGCGCTTTTTTTCATGAGTCCAAAGAGGTCATAGAAATTTCCAGGAATATTGCTTATGATATCAAAAATAATGCGCTTATCATTGAGGGTGAAACAGTCTCTTTAGGACATAAAGAGTCTATACTTCTTAAACTGTTCATGAAAACAGAAGGGGAGGTGGTAGCCCATGAACGTATCTATAACCATTTGTGGGACTTTGATGAAGAACCCAGTGATACGGCACTGCGCACTTATATTAAGAACCTTCGTAAAATCATAGGTAAGGAAAGAATTGTTAGTATCAAAAAACAAGGCTACAAATTCACTGCTGAAAAGTGAGAAGAAATCTCTTCTTAGATTTCTGACACTCTATGTAGCGATGGTCATCTTTGCGATCATGCTGCTCTCATTGTTTTACTATCAAAGTCAAGAGAAGCTGATGCTTGCAGAACAGCGGGCAAAAATGACCAAATATGCTTATATTCAAACTAAAAGATTAAAAGTCTTACACCACTTTTTTGATGATAGAACAGAGTATCCCCGTGATCCGCGTTTCAAATCTGCTATCTATGACTTGGAATATANGAAAATATTTTCTCTTTTAGAGGATGAAAATATACATTTTGATGAAGAGATCTATATCAACAGGGGAACTATCCATTTTGTTAAAAGTTTGGATGACTTTTATCTGGGTACAAAATATCTTATTATAGAAGTGCCGGACAGTGGTGCATGGAGAGGAGAGAGTTGGAAAAATATCATAGGATATGGCTTTTTTGCATTTCTATTTTTTCTGCTCTTTGGACTCTACCTTGCCAAACTCTTCCTCAAACCAATGCGCGATTCCATTGTACTGCTTGACAGGTTCATCAAAGACACTACGCATGAACTCAACACGCCGCTCTCTGCCATACTGGCAAACATCGAGATGATGGACAGAGATGTCATGGTGGAAAAAAACAAGACAAAACTGATGCGTATCAATATCGCAGCCAAAACAGTTTCGGTACTTTATCAAGATCTGACCTATCTTACTCTGGAACATGAAAAAGAGAATCATGATGAAGAGATCAAGATCAAAGCACTTATTCATGATAGAGCAGAATACTTTATGATCCTGGCAGAATCCAAACACTTAGAATGCAGTTTGGATCTGGAAGAAGCTACTATTACTGCAGACAGACGTAAATTGACCAGAGTCATTGATAATCTCATATCCAATGCAATCAAATATAATAAACGAAACGGTACAGTAGGCATCAAACTGAGAGAAGGATCATTGGTCATTTGGGATACGGGTATAGGAATCAATGAAGACAAGGTCCCCTTCATATTTGACAGATATATGAGATTTAATCAGAGTGAAGGCGGTTTTGGTCTGGGACTGAGCATCGTTAAAAAGATATTGGATGAATATAATATCTCTATAGAAGTGGAGTCAGAAGAAGGTAAGGGAACAAGGATGGTATTAAAATGGTAAAAAAATTGAGTTTCATTTTTATATTTTTGATGATGCTACTCTCGCAAGTGCAGGCAAAAGATGCGTATGAACGTCATTGTGTAGGATGTCATAAAAAACTGCCTACATCACTGCAACGTATGTTCATGCACTATCTTCTTGTTTATAGTGGTGAGAAAAATATGAAGGCAGGATTAAAACATTATTTGAAATACCCTTTAAGAGAGATCTCTGTTATGTCGGATCTTTTTATTGATAACTATGGTATCAAAGAGAGAACCACATTGAGTGACAGACAGATAGATGAAGCATTGGATATTTATTGGAATAAGTTTAAGGTAATTGAAAAGTTGAAGTAGTTACAATATATTAATACCTCTGGACAAGGTTAACTTATAAAACAAAACAAGGAATTACAATGAAGAAATTAATGACAGTGCTTACACTTGTAGCATTTTCCATGATGAGTACCCCTACAATAGCAACAGCTGGTGTTGATAAAGGGCAGAAGATCTTTAAAAAGAAGTTTCGTAAATATTGTAGATTCTCTGGTGTGAAATTTGCAAGAAATCATACGCAGGATGAATGGGAAGAGATTTATGATGACGGTGACTTTAAAAAAGAAGCCAAAAAGCTCTGCCCAAGATTAAACGTAAAGAAGATCAAAAAGTCATGGTGGAAAGATGTGTATGAATTTTCCTATAAATATGCAAGTGACGGTGTCATTCCAAAGTGTTAATCTTTCTGATGTAACTTCTTGAAGCAGTAGGTTCTATACTGCTTCTTATTTCCCTATATATTTTATACTTCACAATACTTTCACAATTACATGTTAAAATACATCATCTTAAAATAAAAAGGATTAGAATGAATAATATTTCTAAAGTGGCAGTTGCTGCTTTACTTGGTATGACTTTGCTTTCAACAACTGCTTCTGCAGATGTAAAGAAAGGGCAAAAGATCTATCTTAAAAAGTTGAAAGCTGTTTGTGGTTTCTCTGGAGCAAAATTTGCACACCATCACACTCAAGATGAATGGGAAGCTATTAATGAATCGGGAAAGTTTGCTGCTGAAGTGAAAAAACTTTGTCCTAAGTCTAAAATGAAAGAGAAATATGTTCCTGATGTATACGATTTTGCTTATGAATATGCAAAAGATTCAGGAAATGTACCATCTTGTTAAGTTTTAATTAATATAGTATTAAGTTAAATCACTATATTATTTGAACATGATTAAATCAGAGGGATTGATTACTAATATACTATGTAATCAATTAAAACTATTAAATAAAAGGAATTAAAATGAAAAAATTTGCAATCACAATGTTACTTGCTGGATCTACACTACTTATGGCTGATGGAGCTGCTGCTTACGCTAAATGTGTAGGTTGTCATGGTGCTAACGGTGAAAAAGCTGCGCTTGGTAAATCTGCAGTTATTACAGGTCAAGATGCTGCTAAGACAGTAGAACAACTTAACGGTTACAAAGCTGGTACACTTAACCAACACGGTATGGGTGGTCTTATGAAAGGTCAAGTAGCTTCTATGGATGAGGCTGCTATCAAAGCGGTTGCAGATTACATTGCAGCAATGAAATAATCCTTTCCATCTTTTCAAAAGCCTTTTGGCTTTTGAAAACTTCTTCTTTTTTTAAACGCTATCTATTTTAATTACTCATTATAAACTTTAATACAAACAATTTGTTACTTTATTTATTGTTATGTAGTATTTTGTCTATGTATATATATGTGAAATGAAAATTTTATTGGGGGAGAAGAGTTTAAAGAGTAATGGAAAGTTTCATTACTCTTAATGTTAATTGCTTAACACGCTGGTTCATTACCTGTGTCAGATGCATATTCATTTGCAAATTCAAATAAATGTGGTGTCCATTTTTCTTTATATGTTTCCATTTTTGGACATACCTCTTTTACTTTTGCTTCAAATGTTCCTGCTTTGAAAGCCTCTTCCCACTCTTTTTGTTTGAATGCAGCAGCAAATTCTCCACCAGTTTTATCTCCACACTGACCTTTGATCTTTTTACCATAGATCTTTTGTCCTTTGTTGATACTTCCTGCATTAGCAGTAGTTGATAGCATTGCAAAGCCAAAAAGCGCAGCAACAGCTAATTTAGTGATATTTTTCATTTTGTTCCTTTTATGTTTATAAGATATTTTAGTATATCTTACTTATGATTATTTCCATAGATAATTTATACTTAAGTAGTAAAATTTATAAAATGGACAAAATGGTTACATCAAAATTTATACTACATAGAACTTCCACATTTACTTGCTTCACATTTCATAGCAGGTGCTTTTTTTGTAGGTGCCTGCTTAGTATTGTCCGCAGCACATTTTGTGCTCAATCGTCCACTTTCTTTCTCTCTTACACAGGCATAGAGTTTTTTGGTTGTCGTAGCTTTTAGTACACAGTCACGTCTTATGTCATCTTCTTTAAGCTGCTTTAATATATTCATTTTCTTTTTAACGAGTACAGCTGAACCGTCTACCATACTTGCACCACATTTCCCAGGTCCGCATTTCATGCCACCTTCTGTGATAGATTCTTTTTGCTTTTCTCCACTGCAGGCATTGAGCAGAAAGAGTGTAGAAGAGATTAGGAGTAGCGTTTTCAGTTTCATACATGGTCCTTTGTAGGGGATTTTTTTAATTGTCTTTTTTCATACATTTCATAGAAAATAGGAATAAACAAGAGGCTGAGTATAGCTGAACTGACAACACCTCCTATCATTGGTGCAGCAATCCTCTGCATGACTTCCGAACCTACACCTGTGGTGTACATGATCGGCATTAATCCGGCTAAAATGGCAAAGACTGTCATGAGTTTTGGTCTAACTCTTTGTACAGCACCTACATAAATGGCATCAGAGAGATGTTGTGTATTAAATGCCTTGCCCACTTTTTCACGCACCTCTTTTACACTCTCCTGAAGATACACGATCATGACGATAGCCGTCTCAGCTGCAACACCCAGTAGAGCCAGGAAACCGACTATGACGGCGATACTCATGTTGAAATGCAAGAGATCTATGTAAACCAGTCCTCCCAGCAGGGCAAAAGGCAGTGTGAAAAAGACGATGAGTGTAGGTGCCATTTGTCCCAAAGCGAAATAGATAAGGACAAGGATGACCAAAAGTACAGTAGGGACGATCCATGTTATTTTTTTCATGGCTGACTCCAGGTATTCTGACTGTCCTGCCCATTCTGTGTAATAGCCGGCAGGAAGTTTTATATCTTCTAAGACTTTTACCGCTTGTTCTTTGTATTTAACTGCACTCATACCCGTTTGAGGGGTGATATAGATAAAGGTTACAGGNGTTGCCATCTCAGATTTTATGACAGAGGCACTCTGACGGTATGCCACTTTGGCAAAGGTAGACAGTGGNGCAAATCCNATCGGTGTTTTTACCTGTATGTTACGTATGTCATCTAAGTTACGACGCTCTTCTTCTTCAAAACGAAGTGCGATAGGGTACCGCTCCAAACCTTTATACATGGTAGTGATCTTTTTACCGCCAATGGCTGCAGAAGTGTACTCCTGGATGAGTGCTNTGGAGATGTTGTAGCGCTGAAGAGCCTCTGTATCGATGTTAATGTCTATNAAAAAACCGGCAGATGCCTGGTCTGAGAAGACAGACTGTGTGCCTTTCAGACTACGAAGTTTAGACTCTATCTGCATGGCGACCTCTTGTAATCCGTCGGTATCTTTACCATAAAGCTTGATACCTATAGGTGTACGTATACCTGAAAGCAGCATATCTATACGTCCGCGTATGGGGTAGGTCCATGAGTTTACAAGTCCCGGTACTTGCAGGGCTGCTTCCATCTCTGCCATGAGTTTTTCATGTGTCATTCCCGGACGCCACTGCGATCTTGGTTTAAAAGTGATAATAGTCTCTATCATGCCAAGAGGCGCGGGATCAGTTGCAGAGTCGGCACGTCCTCCTTTTCCGAAGACTGTTTCCACTTCCGGAAAACTTTTGATGATCTTATCGGTTTTTTGTGTGAGGGCTTTACTCTGGTCTACAGAGATACCGTAGGGAGTTACGGGCATATACATAATGGTCTGTTCGTTGAGCATAGGCATGAATTCCCAATTAAGTTTCTGATAAAGGGGCACGGCAAAAGCAAGTCCTCCGATGGCAAGCAGTATGACGAGGTATTTGAGTTTTAACCATAGACCAGGATGGGATGATAGAGCCAGATAAAGAAACGGTTGAGCGGGTTTTTGGACTCGGGTATGATCTTGCCTTTTACAAAGTATATCATCAGTACGGGTACAAGTGTAACAGAGAGCAGGGCGCCGGCTGTCATGGCAAAGGTTTTGGTGAAGGCCAGTGGAGAAAAGAGTAAGCCCTCCTGACCAGAGAGTGCAAAGATAGGCAAAAAGGAGACGACCACCAGTGCCAAAGCAAAGAAAATAGGTCTTCCTACAAGTTGAGAAGATTTGACTATGGTCGTGATACGTTCAGCATTAGAGAGTTGAGTCCCTTTGATCTCTTCTTCTTTATGTATAGATTTATGTGCATTTTCTATCATCACGATGGAAGCATCCACCATGGCACCTATGGCGATGGCGATACCTCCCAGACTCATAATATTGGAACCTATACCAAAAAGTTTCATGAGCAAGAAGGGTAAAGCAATGGTGAGAGGCAATACAATAAGCATGATCAGTGTCGATCTGAAATGCATCAGGAACAGACCGATGATAAGGACCACGATCACACTCTCTTCAAGCAGTGTGGTCTGTAGGGTTTCAATGGCTTTTTCGATGAGTCCTGAACGGTCATAGGTGGTCACCACATCCACACCTTCGATCTTGAGTTCTTCCATCTTTGCTTTGATGCGTTTAATGGCAGAATAGACATCTTCACCGTAACGTACCATTACGATACCGCCAACCACTTCACCTTCACCATTCAAGTCTGCCATACCCCGGCGTGCGGCAGGTACCATTTCTACACGACCCAGCTGTGCAAGTGTGAGCGGTACCCCATCTTTGGTAGCCACAACGAGCTTACGTATTTCATCCAGGTCTTTGATATATCCTTTAGCCTGTACCATCCACTCGTAACCATTTTGTATGACGATACGTCCACCCGTGTCATTATTGTTCTCTTTGAGCGTTCTGGAGATGTCTTTAATGGAGAGGTTGTACTGCACTAAAGCATCGTTGTTGACTGTGATCTGGTAGGTCGGTACAAATCCACCTATGCTTGCTACTTCACTCACCCCGTCTACACCCATCAGTGCGAATTTATAGTAGTAATCCTGCAGGGTGCGCAATTCATCAAGTGTTTTACTTTGAGAGATCAGTGCATACTCATATGCCCAGCCTACACCGGAAGCATCAGGACCAAGGTTGATCTCCATATTGTCAGGCAACTGGCTTTGTATGGATGCGAGTTGTTCAAGTACACGACTTCTCGCCCAGTAAAGATCTGTGCCTTCTTTAAAGATAATATAGATGAGAGCATTTTCATAGGTGGAAAAACCACGAACCGTTTCAATGTTTGAGATAGCAAGAAACTGAGAGACCAGAGGGTATGTTCCCTGATCTTCTATGATCTCCGGACTCTGTCCTTTCCATGTAACCTGTACGATGACCTGTGGAGGAGAGAGATCAGGCAGTGCATCCAGTGGTGTATTTTTCATAGCCCAAACAGACCCTACGATAAGAAAGAGGGTAGCCATCAAGACAAGAAAACGGTTTTTTACACTGAAGGCAATGAGTTTTTCTATCATTAATAGACTCCGTTTATCTGTGCATCTGAATCCATCATGAAGAGGGCATTGTTGACCAGTGTGTCACCGTCATGTAAACCTTTAAGCACTTCAAAATATTTGTTGTCCAGAGGCTTTATCTCTATGATCACAGGCTCGTATTCTCCTTTAAATTCCGTAGCGAGGAAAGCATACCAGGTTCCATTTTTGCGCATAGCTGCCGTTCGGGGAATGACAAGACGACTTTGCTTCCCGGCAGAGGCATGCATCTTGGCATACATTCCCGGCTTAAGTTCTTCGTTATCATTGTTGAGTGTAAGCCGCAGGGTGACTGTAGCTTCTTTTGGATTGATCACAGGGTAGAGCAGTGATCTCTTTGCGACATAGGTTTTGTCTGTACCTTTGGGTTTAACTCTAAAGTGCTCTAAGGTCTTTACTTTTTCTACTTCATTTTGAAAAAGTTTGACTTCCATCCATACTTTGTCCAGGTTTACGATCTGAAAAAGTTTCTTTTTTGAAGTAAAAGAGGACCCTTTATTGATGTTTTTTTCAAATATCCATCCGGAGACAGGGGCATATATGGTTGTAAACTCATCTGCTCTGCCTTCTTTTTGTATCTCTGTGATCTCCGCCTGACTTACTCCCAGAAGTGCAAGTTTCGTTTTTGCACTTTTAAGCATACTTGCCGCAGGACGGGCAGCATTGTAGTTGATAGAGTTTAAGTAGTCCTGTTTTGCTTTATAGACTTCAGGAGAATAGACCTTTGCCAAAGCCTCTCCTTTTTCTACTTTTTTGTACATCGTGTCAGCATAGAGTTTTTCTACAAAGCCGGAATACCATGCCGTCACATCGACCTTGAGTGAATCCTGTGCCATTATGTAGCCATAATTTACCTGTTCCT
>JGI24024J18818_10000125_pt1 | contig 23599 bp, 15 predicted proteins | sample Cruoilmetagenom2_FD_18818 | JGI IMG/M metagenome (IMG submission 18818) | reverse complement strand
CGTTTTTAAATCTACCTCGAAACCAGCTTCTTTTAGTGCTATAACACCACTGGTTGCTATTCCATCATTTGCTAATACTTTCATAATACAGTTTTATATTTTTTAAGAAATTTGTTTTTCGAATTTTTGCATAGCATCCACTAAAACTTGAACACTTTCTAATGGCATTGCATTGTATATGCTAGCTCTGTAACCACCTACGGATCGGTGACCTTTAATACCAACTATACCAGCTTCATCCCAAATTTTATCAAAAGTATCTTTAGTATTTTCATCGGTTAAATTAAAAGTAACATTCATTGTAGAACGATCTTCTTTATTTGCGTAACCTTTAAATAGCGGGTTTCTATCAATTTCAGTGTATAATAAAGCTGCTTTAGCTTCATTTATTTTTTCAATTGCAGGAATTCCGCCTAAATTTTTAAGCCATTCTAATGTTAGCATAGAAACATAAACGGCATACACAGGAGGTGTGTTAAACATACTGTCTTTACCAATATGAACTTGATAATCTAACATAGAAGGAATATCTCTTCCTGTTTTTCCTAAAATTTCATCTTTAACAACAACCAAAGTAGTACCAGCTGGACCCATATTTTTTTGTGCTCCTGCATAAATTAAATCGAATTTAGAAAAATCTAATTGACGAGAAAAAATATCAGAACTCATATCACAAACTAATAAACTATCCGTTTTTGGAAATTCTTTTACTTGAGTTCCAAAAATTGTATTGTTAGATGTACAATGGAAAAAATCGATATCTGCTGGAATTTCATAATTTTTAGGGATATAATTGTATCCTGCATCTTTAGAAGAAGCAACAACATTAATATCGCCAAGTTTTTTAGCTTCTTTTATAGCTTTTGCACTCCACGTACCAGTATCTAAGTATGCTGCTTTACCATCTATTTTTAATAAATTGTACGTGCTAATTAAAAATTCTAAACTAGCTCCTCCTCCTAAAAATAAAACGGAATATCCTTCAGGAAGATTTAATAATTCTTTTACTAAACTTCTTGCATTTTCCATTACCTCTACAAAATCTTTACTTCTGTGAGATATTTCAATTAAGGATAAATTTAAATCGTTAAAATTTAAAATTGCCTCAGAGGCTTTTTTTAAAACTTCTTGCGGTAAAATACAAGGACCTGCACTAAAATTATGTTTTTTCATTTTGTTTAATTATGAAATTATGAATAGCACAAATTTCGGAAAAAAAGTAGGATTATTTACTATAATAATGTAAAAAAAATACTAAATTTTAAGTAGAAAATCTAGAGTATCTACATCATCTGCATAATCCCATAAATTTGGATGTTGGGTTTGACCAAAACAAACTGAATTTACTTCATTTAAATTACTAACAATACATTGAATTTGCTCTTTTTCAACTATTAACTTCCTTTTTAAATTAGATAAAGAATCGTAATATTCATAAAATAAAGAGCCAATAGGAGAACCATAACTTGCATCTTCTTTTAACATAAAAAAGCCGTTTTCTAAAAATTTAAATTGGCTCATTAAATAAATAGCTTTGTTATAATCGTAATTATTTTCATACTTTTTGTACTCTATAATATTTTTGTATTTGAACAAAGCATTAAATAGTAAATCGAAATTATAATTATTTGGCACATATATTTTAGAAACACTTCTACAACCTAACCCAAAATATTGGAAAATATCTTCTCCTAACAATTCTAATTCTTTTTTAGTTTCGTTGCCGGTTAAAATGGCAATTGAATTTCGATTTTTTCGAATAATATTTGGTTTGTTTTTAAAATAATATTCAAAATATCTGGCGGTATTGTTACTACCTGTAGCTATAACTGCATCAAATTGAGTTAATTTTTTATCGGTAAAGGTTATTTTGTTTTTAAAAGAAGGATTATTGTATTCTAAAAATTTAGCTATTAATGGCAAAAAATATTTATCGTTAGAAGATAGTTTGGCAATAACTTTATGTCCACTAATTAAAACCGATAAAAAATCATGAAATCCAACCAAAGGAATATTTCCGGCTAAAACTAATGCAACTATTTTAGGTTCTGCATTAAAAGTGTAATTAGAAGTCCATTTAGTTAAATTATCGTAAGTTAAAGCATTAGCCCAACTTTCCATAGCTTTTAATACGTTTTCTTTTGTAAACCAGCCATTGCTTTCATAAGCTCTTTCAATTTGCATTTTAAATGCATCAAAAAATAACTTGTTATTTTCAGATTCTCCAATTTTTTCAATTTTAGAAGTCGAAAATTGTTTAAAAAAGTTGCCTAACTTGGTAAAGGATTGAATTCTATCTTCTAAATTCATCTAATTTTAATTTTATATTTGCAAAAATAACTTAAAATAATAGTATGGCAATAATAATTACGGATGCATGTATAAATTGTGGAGCCTGCGAAACAGAATGTCCAAACAATGCTATTTATGAACCTTCTGAAAATTGGAAATTTTCTGATGGAAACAAATTAGAAGGAAATTTAATTTTACCAAATGGCAAAAAAATTAATGCCAACACTTCTCAAGAACCAGTGGAAGATGATTTCTATTTTATTGTTACCGATAAATGTACAGAATGTAAAGGTTTTTTTAATGAGCCTCAATGCGCTGCTGTTTGCCCAGTTGATTGTTGTGTTCCAGATGAGAACCAAAAGGAAACCGAGGAAGAATTATTAGCCAAACAACAATTTTTACATGCAAAATTGTAATTATTTGACCCTTCCAAAATCAATTTAAAGTAGGGCGCATTAATTTAAAAGGAAATACTATATTTGCACCGCTAAAAAATAATATATGAAAGCTGGAATTGTAGGATTACCAAATGTTGGAAAATCGACCTTATTTAACTGTTTATCAAATGCTAAAGCGCAAAGTGCAAATTTTCCTTTTTGTACTATTGAACCAAATATTGGTGTGGTAAATGTACCAGACAGTAGATTAAATAAGTTAGAAGAATTAGTTAAGCCGGAACGAGTACAAACGGCAACTGTAGATATAGTTGACATTGCAGGTTTAGTTCGTGGAGCTAGTAAAGGAGAAGGATTGGGAAATCAATTTTTAGGAAATATTAGAGAAACAGATGCTATTATACATGTTTTGCGTTGCTTTGAAAATGAAAATATTATTCATGTAGACACTACCATTGATCCTGTTAGAGATAAAGAAACTATTGATTTTGAATTACAGTTAAAAGATTTAGATTCTTTAGAGAAAAAACTAGAAAAAGTTAAAAAAACTGCACGAACTGGCAATAAAGATGCTCAAAAAGAATTAGAGGCTCTTGAAAAAGTAAAAACAGGATTAGAGGCTGCAATTTCTGTTAGAGCAATTGAACTTACCGAAAAAGAAAGAGAAGAATATATAAATCCTTTACAATTATTAACGGATAAACCTGTATTATACGTTTGTAATGTAGATGAAAATTCTGCTGTAAGTGGAAATAAATTTGTAGATGCGGTTAAAGATTCTATTAAAAATGAAAATGCTGAAATTATAGTATTAGCAGTTGCTACGGAAGCAGACATAAATGAATTAGAATCTTTTGAAGAGCGTCAATTATTTTTAGACGATTTAGGATTAAAAGAATCTGGTGCTTCTGTTTTAATTAGAGCAGCGTATAAATTATTAAATCAGCAAACGTATTTTACTGCAGGAGTAAAAGAAGTTAGAGCTTGGACTATTAATATTGGAGATACGGCACCACAAGCAGCCGGAGTTATTCATACCGATTTTGAAAAAGGTTTTATTAGAGCCGAAGTTATTGCTTATGATGATTTTGTTCATTTCGGTAGCGAAGCCAAAGTTAAAGAAGCTGGTAAAATGAGAGTAGAAGGAAAGGAATATGTGGTAAAAGATGGCGATATGATGAATTTTAGGTTTAATGTGTAGGCGTTTTTTATTAAAAATTATATTTAAAGTCTGTTAATAACTATTTTAACAGACTTTTTTTTTATTTTTCAAGCAAAATAGTACTTTAGCATCGCTTCAAAAACTTTACAAACTTATATGGCTAAACAAACCTCTTATACTGAAGATAATATTCGTTCATTAGATTGGAAAGAACATATTAGAACTCGCCCCGGAATGTATATTGGAAAGTTAGGAGATGGATCATCGCCTGATGATGGAATTTATATTCTTATAAAAGAAGTATTAGATAATTCCATTGACGAGTTTGTAATGGGAGCAGGTAAAAAAGTAGATATTACCGTAAAAGAGGATTTGGTGGTTATAAGAGATTATGGACGAGGAATTCCACTTGGTAAAGTGGTAGATGTAGTCTCAAAGATGAATACTGGTGGTAAATACGACTCTAGAGCCTTTAAAAAATCTGTTGGTTTAAATGGAGTAGGTACCAAAGCCGTTAACGCATTATCGTCCTTTTTTAAAGTAGAATCATTTAGAGAAGGAGAAACTGTAATTGCTGAATTTGCAAAAGGAGAATTAGTTATTCACGAAAAACCTCAAAAAACAAATCAACGTAANGGAACTAAAGCTTCTTTTACTCCAGATAATAGCATTTTTACAAAATTTAAATATAGAAGNGAATACATTGTAAAAATGATTAAAAATTATGTGTATTTAAACACAGGTTTAAACATTTATTATAATGGTGAAAAATATTTTTCGGAAAATGGTTTAAAAGATTTATTAGAAGAAAATATTGCAGAGGAATCTATGTTGTTTCCAATTATTCATTTGCAAGCAGAAGATATTGAAGTAGCTCTAACTTTTAGCAAAGCACAATATAGTGAAGAATATCATTCTTTTGTTAATGGGCAACATACTACGCAAGGAGGAACGCATCAAAATGCTTTTAGAGAGGCTGTAGTAAAAACAATTCGCGATTATTTCGGTAAAAATTACGAAGCATCTGATGTTCGAAAATCTATTGTTTCCGCAATTAGTGTTAAAGTAATGGAACCTGTTTTTGAAAGCCAAACAAAAACTAAATTGGGTTCTACAGAAATGGGAGGTGGTTTACCAACAGTTAGAACCTTTATTGGTGATTTTGTTAAAACTAAATTGGATAATTACCTTCATAAAAATCCAGATGTTGCAGAAAAAATTCAAAAAAAAATACTGCAGGCAGAAAAAGAGCGAAAGGATTTATCTGGCATACGAAAACTAGCGAGAGAAAGAGCTAAAAAAGCTAGTTTGCACAATAAAAAATTACGCGATTGCAGAGTACATTTAAATAATTTAAAAAAGGATAATCGTTTAGAAAGCACTTTATTTATTACAGAAGGAGATTCTGCAAGTGGTTCTATAACAAAATCTAGAAATGTAAATACACAAGCTGTTTTTAGTTTAAGAGGTAAGCCACTTAATTCGTACAATATGAGTAAAAAAATTGTGTACGAAAATGAAGAATTTAATTTATTGCAAGCAGCTTTAAATATTGAAGAATCTATTCAAGATTTACGCTACAATAATATTGTAATAGCTACCGATGCCGATGTGGATGGTATGCATATTCGGTTATTGTTAATCACTTTTTTCTTACAATTTTTTCCAGAATTAATTAAACATGGGCATCTTTATATTTTAGAAACACCTTTATTTAGAGTTCGTGATAAAAAACAAACTTTTTATTGTTATTCAGAAGAAGAAAAACAAAATGCAATAAAAAAATTAAAAGGAAAACCAGAAATTACTCGATTTAAAGGTTTAGGAGAAATTTCCCCTGATGAATTTGTTCATTTTATAGGTAAAGATATTCGTTTAGATCCAGTAATGTTAGATAAAGAATTGTCCATTGATAAATTATTAGAATTTTATATGGGAAAAAACACTCCAGATAGACAAAAATTTATCATAGAAAACCTAAAAGTTGAATTAGATATTGTAGAAGAAGCGTAACATGCAAGAAGAAAATAACGAAGCCATTAACGAAAATTTTGAAAATCAGGAAACCATAACCAAAGTTACAGGAATGTATAAGAATTGGTTTTTGGATTATGCCTCGTATGTAATTTTAGAACGTGCGGTTCCTGCAATAAAAGATGGCTTTAAACCAGTACAACGTAGAATTTTACATTCTATGAAAGATTTGGATGATGGACGTTATAATAAAGTTGCTAATATTGTTGGTCATACCATGCAATATCATCCACACGGCGATGCTTCTATTGCAGATGCCATGGTGCAGATAGGGCAAAAAGAATTGTTAATTGATATGCAGGGTAACTGGGGAAATATTTTAACTGGTGACCGAGCAGCTGCTTCACGTTATATTGAAGCTCGTTTGTCAAAATTTGCATTAGATGTTGTTTTTAATCCTAAAACCACCGATTGGCAAGCATCTTATGATGGAAGAAGGAAAGAACCTATAGATTTACCTGTTAAGTTTCCAATGCTTTTGGCTCAAGGAGCTGAAGGGATTGCGGTTGGGCTTTCCACTAAAATTATACCTCATAATTTTAATGAGTTAATTGATGCATCTATAAAGCATTTAAAAGGTAAAAGTTTTACCTTAATTCCAGATTTTTTAACTGGTGGAATTGCCGATGTTTCTAATTATAACGNNGGTAAACGAGGNAGTAAAATTAGAGTTAGAGCTAAAATTTCTCAATTAGATAAAAAAACGCTAGTTATTAATGAAATTCCATTCGGTACTACAACTACCTCGTTAATAGATTCTATTTTAAAAGCTAATGATAAAGGTAAAATTAAAATTAAAAAAATAGAAGACAATACAGCGGCTAACGTTGAAATTTTGATTCATTTACCAAGCGGAATTTCGCCGGATAAAACTATGGATGCCTTATTTGCATTTACTAATTGCGAAAACTCAATATCGCCTTTATGTTGTGTNATTGAAGATAATAAACCNGTNTTTATTGGAGTTTCTGAAATTTTAAAACTCTCAACAAATCATACNGTTGANTTGTTAAAAAAAGAGCTTGAAATTCAATTAAATGAATTAGAAGAACAATGGCATTTTGCATCGTTAGAGCGTATTTTTATTGAGAAAAGAATTTACCGAGATATTGAAGAAGAAGAAACTTGGAAAGGTGTAATTACTGCTATTGATAAAGGTTTAAAACCACATATTAAACACTTAAAACGTGCCATTATTGAAGATGATATAGTGCGTTTAACAGAAATTAGAATTAAAAAAATATCCAAATTTGATATTGATAAAGCAAAACAATTTATTGAAAGTTTAGAAGATAAAATTGCTGAAGTAAATCATCATTTAGCAAATTTAATAGAGTTTTCTATAAATTATTTTAAAAAATTAAAACAAAAATACGGAAAGGGAAAAGAGCGTAAAACAGAAATTCGTTTGTTTGATGATATTGTGGCTACTAAAGTGGTGATGCGTAATTCAAAATTATATGTAAATAGAGAAGAAGGCTTTGTTGGAATTTCTTTAAAACGAGATGAATACGTGGCAGATTGTGCAGATATTGACGATATTATTATCTTTAGAAAAGATGGAATTATGATGGTTACAAAAGTGGATGCTAAAACTTTTGTTGGTAAAGATATTATTCATGTGGCAATATTTAAAAAAGGAGATAAACGCACCGTTTACAATATGATTTATAGAGATGGTAAAAGTGGTCCAAGCTATATGAAACGTTTTAATGTTACCAGTGTTACGCGTGATAAAGAATATAATTTAACTCCCGGAAATAAAGGCTCAGTAGTACATTATTTTACTGCAAATCCTAACGGGGAAGCAGAAACGGTAACTGTAAATTTAAGAGCAGTTAAAGGAGTTAAAAAACTAAAATGGGATATAGATTTTTCTGAATTAGCTATTAAAGGAAGAAGCTCTAAAGGAAATAGAGTTACTAAAAATTCCATTAAAAAGATTGAATTAAAAGCCGAAGGGGTTTCTACTTTAAAACCACGAAAAATTTGGTTTGATGATATTACTGAGCGTTTAAATGTAGATGGGCGAGGAGAGTTATTGGGAGAATTTAAAGCTGAAGATAGATTGTTGATTATCAGTCAAAAAGGAATTGTTAAAACCATTAAGCCAGAATTAACCACTCACTTTGAAAACAATATGATAGTTCTTGAAAAATGGATTCCTGAAAAGCCTATTTCTGCAGTATATTTTGAAGGTGAAAAAAGTAAATATTATGTCAAACGATTTATGATTGACAATCCTAATAAAGAAGAGTTATTTATTACAGAACATTCTAAATCTCAATTAGAAATTGTAGCAACGGATTATAGACCAATAGCAGAAATTATTTTTTCAAAACGAAGTTTAGAAAATACAACCCTTAATTTTGAAGAATTTATTTCTGTTAAAGGAATTAAAGCTTTGGGTAATCAATTAACTACCGATAAAATTAAGCAAGTAAATTTATTAGAACCATTAGAGTATGAGCCTCCTGTAATTGAGGAAGTAGAAGTAACCGATGAAGAAGTTATTGATAATTCAGAAGTTTTAGAAAAAGATAAAAACAAACCAAACAAAGAGGAATCAACTTCTGAAGAGGATGGGCAAATAACCTTATTTTAATTTTTTATAAAAAGTTAATTTGTAATTTTTCAATAGATTAGGATGTGTTATTTTAATTAAATCTTTAAGTACTAAATCTGGCCTTGATGGTGCTAATTCAAAATACATAATTCCACCTGTAGTTCCTTGAGTATTAACGTAAGTGTAAATTTTATTGTTTTTAAAAGCATTAAATTTTGAATAAATATCGTTGGATTCCTCTAGTTGTTTTAAGGTTTTAAAATAACTTGGCGAAAACCAAAAATCTGCATTTTTTCCTTGGTTATATACGTTCTCAATATTTAAAGATAAGCTACCTTTTCCTTTACTGTTTTTGTATAAATAGTTTGTATTTGCATCTTTTAAAAAAGAGGCTTCAAAACTACCTCCTGCAGGTAAATTCCAGATATCTTTAAATAAACCTCCTGAAATTATAGTAGGTATAATTTTTGCTTTTAGCGCGATATTTTTAGCCGATAAATAATTTTTTTCGATGTTAGTAAAAATGCTGTCAGCTTGTTTCTCTTTATTAAATAAAACTCCAAAAACCTTAATCCATTCTGCTCTACCAAGTGGTGTTTCTTCTAGCCAATCGCCATTTAATAAAACTGGAATTCCCATTTTTTTAATGGTAGTAAACATTTTATTATTGCTATTTAGGGTAAAGCCAATTACTAAATCTGGGTGCAAATCAAGCAATAGTTCTGTATTTATTTGTTCTTCATTTCCTAAATCTTTAATAAATCCGCCATCAATTCTTTCTCTTGTTTTTTTGGAAGAAATGTATTTAGTATTTGGAAATCCTATTAATTTATTTTCAACTTTTAATAATTCCAGCATTGGAATATGTGTAGTACTTGTAACAACTACCGATTTTACTGGAATTTGAATGGTATTAATCGATTTTATTTTTTTTGACTTTGTAAGGGTATATTCAAAAACTTCTTTTGAGTTCGGATAAGGAGCTTTTACAATTAATTTAATAGAATTTTTAAAGTGTTGAATTTCAAATCCTTTAGCGTATTTTAAAATAGTTTTATAGCTGTATTTTTTTTCTATATGTTGTTTTCTAGTAGTTGTGGTACAACTAAAAATTGAAAATAGAATAAGGATAAACAAGAAATTAAACTTCATAAAAATTTTATATTTTCACAAATGTAGTATTTCCTTTTTAATGCTTATAATTAAAATCAAATTCCTATTTTTGTCTTCGATTATGGTTCTTATAAATGCTTTCGCAAATATAAGTGAAAAGGGAATTCGGTTAAAATCCGAAGCTGTTCCCGCAACTGTAAGCTAAATCCGAATATTTCGGTAGTTGTTATGCAACTTATACCACTGTTTTTTAACGGGAAGGTACATAACAAAATGCGAGCCAGGAGACCTGCCAAAATCAGAATAGTTCAAACTTTCGGGAGAAAAGTTGAGGTATATTAAACCATACTTAAAAATTTTCCTGATTTATTTTATTAATTAAATCAATAAGAAAAGAAATGAAAAAATCATTCCTTAATTTTGGTGTTGTATGTATTTTATTTACACTCAACACTACCATTGCTCAGCAAAAAAAAGACAGTGTGCAGCAATTAAAAGAAGTAGTAATTTCAGCTACAAAATTTGCTATTAAAAAAGAAAAAGTAGGCAAAATCATTTATCAAATTACTCCACAAGAAATTGAAAATTCTAAAGGAAAATCTATAGCAGAAGTGTTAAGTGATTTTGCTGGAATGGATATTAACGGAGTAAATAGTGCTGCTGGAAAAAACAAAAGTATGTATGTTAGAGGAGGAAGAAATCGTCAAGCTTTAGTACTTGTTGATGGTGTTTCATTAAGCGATCCTTCTGGGATAACTACCTCCTTTGATTTACGATTATTAACCTTAAATCAAGTAGCATCTATTGAAATTATGAATGGCGCGGCAAGTACTTTATATGGTTCAGGAGCTTCCACAGGAGTGATAAATATAATTCTTAAAAAAGCTTCCAAAAAACCAATAGTTTTAAATTATCAAACAGCTTTAGGTACCAATAATTCCTCTGAAAATACTAATTTAAATCTAACAGATATACAACAAAATGTTGGCGTAAACGGAACGCTTAATAAATTTAATTATTTAGCTACATTAAGCACTATAAAAACAGATGGTTTATCCGAAGCTAGTGATAAAAATAGTGCTACTAAATTTAAAAGTGATGAATTTTTAGCAACAAACGCTTATTTGAATTTAGGCTACTCATTTTCCAATGCATTTAAAATAAATTTATTTGGTAATTATGATAAAAATACTTATGATTTTGATGCTAGTGCATTCACCGATTCTGACATAAATAATGGTGTAAATAAACAGGTAAGAGTAGGTATTTCCTCAAATTATAATTATAAGAAAGGAAAATTAAAAGTAGTTGCATCATTTAACAAAAATGAAAGAAGTTTTGATAGTTTTAATAGCTGGGCAAATACCACAGATCATTCTGAATATGTTGGTAAAACTTATTATGTAGATATAGTTAATAATTATAAAATTTCTAATGAAATTCAGCTTATTACAGGATTTAACTATCAAAAACAGGAGAATAGCACCAATACTCCTTATGGCAATATTGATGAAAAATTAGCAAATTATACAACATTTGACCCTTACATTACCTTTTTATATAATACTTCAAACGGGTTTAATTTAAATATTGGAACTCGTTTAAATAATCACACAGAATATGGAAATCATTGGGTTTATAATGTAAATCCGTCGTATAATATATCCACCAAACTAAAATTAATTTCTTCGTATAGTACAGCTTTTATTGCGCCAAGCACCTATCAGCTTTTTTCTCAATATGGCAATATTAATTTAAAACCAGAAGAAAATTCTACCGTAGAAGCCGGTTTTGAATTTCAAGTTTATAATAACATAGATTTTACAGCAGTTTATTTTTATAGAGAAGAAAAAAATGCTATTATTTTACCCGATTTTATTGCCTATTCTAATGCAAATTCTAATACCAATGCAAAAGGAATTGAAGCAGGTTTAAATATGGAATTAATTAAAAAGACAAAGTTAAGACTCGGATATTCTTATATTTATAAAAGTGCCGATTTAGATTATATACCTAAAAATAAAATTACAGCGTCTATAGCAACTACCGCATTTAATAAAACCTATCTTTCCTTGCGATTAAAAAATATTTCAAAAAGAACTTATTTTGATCAATGGGGAAGTGGCTCAAATATAAATTTAGAAGCATACAGTTTAGTTGATTTTTATGGAAGTAGAAAATTAATTGGTAATACGCTTTCTATTTTTGGACAAGTAAATAATATTTTTAATAAGAATTATGTAGAAATTATTGGTTATACCACAAAAGGAATTAATTTTAAAATAGGTTTAAATTTTAAATTTTAGTGTAAAAAGCAACCTTAATTTGTTGATTTTTATATTTGGATTTAGAAAAACAGAAAGCAACTTCTCCATTTTCAATAACTTAAGAGTTTTAATTTATTAATATGATAATTTCGGATAATTCAATAAATTGGATAAATAACATATAAAATGAAATTAAAAGTAACATTTGTCCTTATTTTTTTAACTTTTCTTAAATAAAAATTATTTTAGCTGATATTTATCAGCAAATCTCTGTACAAAACTTTTTAATTTTGCTCTGTAACATTTGTTAATCAATTGCAAATCAAAGTGTAACATTTGTTACAAATAAAAAGAACATTTATTAATAGAAACAATTACAATTATGAAAAATTTATTAAGATTAGTGGTATTATTATTTACTTCGGCAATATTTGCTCAAACAGGACATATGATGCAAGGAGTGGGTGCTGTTAATATGTCTATGGGTGGCGCATCTACAGCGCAACCATTAGATATTAGTGGTGCATTACAATGGAATCCAGCAGCAATATCTGTATTTGATGGGAAAATATTAAAATTTGATATTGGAGCATTTTCAGGTTCTCCAAAACTTTATTCTGAATATGGACCATTTCAAGGTTCTGCTGAAGATGATAAAGGAGTATCTCCTATGCCTGCAATAGCTTATGTTTGGGGTAAAGAAGGAAGTAAACATACTTTTGGCGTTTCTGCATTTGGTATTAGTGGTTTTGGTGTTGATTTTGCAGAAGATTTGAATTATCCACAAGATTTACTAGGTAACCCTAACCCAAATTTTAATCCAAATGCATCTACAAATCCAGTTGGTTTTCCTCAATATGCAGGTGGATTTGGCCGTTTAGCTTCAGATTATATGTTATTGCAAGTTGGATTTACTTGGGCATATCAAGTTACTGAAAAATTTTCAATAGGTATAGAACCAACAATAAATTATGGTGCTTTAGAAATAGGTCCTAATCCTTTAGCAAGACCAGATTTTACTGGAAAAGGTTATCCTGAAAGTGATAAAGCTGGAGCAATTGGTTTTGGTGCTCAAATAGGTGTATTTTATGATACGCATAGTGGTTTTAAAATTGGAGCATCTTATAAAACACAACAATATTTTGGAGCCATGGAGTTTGATAGTAAATATTTAGATGGTACAAAAGCACCTTCTCCTGAATTTACTATGAATTATCCAGCTGTTTATTCTATTGGTTTAGGATATTCAAAACCAAAATTTGATATTGCTTTTGATTATCGTTATGTGGATTATGAAAATACAGATGGATTTGAAAAAACTGGTTGGGAAATTGGAGATAATGGATATCCTACAGGAGCAGTTAATGGCTTTGGATGGAAAAGTATAAATGTTCTTTCGTTCGGTTTTCAATATAAAGGAATTGAAAAATTACCTTTAAGAGTTGGTTATACATTTAGTAGTAATCCTATTGATAAAGAATTAACATTCTTCTCAATGCCTGCATGTGCAATTATAAAACACGCATTTCAATTTGGATTTAGTTATCCTATTAATGATAACTTTATGTTAGATGCTGTTTATCATCATGGTATTAGCGATGGTAAAACTGAAGGGTTAATGTTAAACCCAATGGCAATAGGACCAACAAACCCACTTGGTAAAGTTCCTGGAACAAAAGTAGGGTACGATATGACTACAGATTTAGTCATGATTGGAATAACTTATAAGTTTAAAAAATAATTTCTCGAATTTCTTTATTTTTTAAAGGCTTCTTTTTGAAGCCTTTTTTTGTGTTTCTAATTTAAAAATTTGTTTATTTGTGCTCTAATTATAACATCCTTGAAATTAAAAAGTTTTTTTAATAACTTGCCTTTTTTTGCGCTAACATTATTTTTGTTTTCTGCATTAGTTGGTTTATTAATAAGATGGAATTTTGTGTTTCCTATATCTAGTTTTTCCTATAAAAATTTGTTACAAGCACATTCTCATGTGGCATTTTTAGGTTGGGGATATATTGCAACTTTAGCAATTATAATCCAAGTTTATATTTTAGATAAATCGTTAAATTTAAAAATATATAAAATTTTTATTAGCATAATTACTATAGCTGTATTTTTAATGTTAATTAGCTTTTCTTTAGTTGGTTATAAATCAATATCTATAGTTTTGCTTTCTGTATTTGGAATAGCTAGTTATGTAATTTCTTATAAGTTATTGAAAGATTTAAAAGGAAAAAGTATAGCTATTAAAATGATTCGTTTTGGAATTTATTATTATTTACTTTCCAATTTAGCTACTTGGTTTTTGGGTTTTGTAATGGTTACACAAGGAAAGTCTGTTTTGTTTTATAATACCATCTACTTTTATTTACATTTTTTATATAATGGTTATTTCGTATTTGTGCTTTTCGGATTGTTATTTAAAGTATTTGAAAATCAAAATATTGTAATTTCTACAAAAAATCAAAAGCTATTTTTTATTTTTTTAAATATTGCCTGTATTCCTGCTTATTTCTTATCTGTTTTATGGAGTAAGCCCTCTATACTATTCAACTATATTGGTTTTTTTGCGGCGTTATTACAGTTGGTTTCTTTAGTTTATTTAATAAGGATAATAAGTAAGGTATTCATTAATTTGAAGTGGAGCCGATTTTCTAAACTGCTGTTAAAATTTGCATTAATTAGTTATGGGTTAAAAGTAGGAATACAAGTAATATCTTCTTTTCCATATATAGTAACTAATTCTTTGGCGCTAAAACATTATTTTATAATAGGCTATTTGCATTTGTTTACCTTAGGTTTTATGAGTGTATTCATTTTTTTATTATTAATTCAAGTTAAAAAAGTTAATCTGGATAGTAAAATTTCTAAAACCGGGATTTTTAGTTTTTTAATAGGAATAATTGGCACGGAATTTTTATTATTTTATCAAGGTTTTTTAATTTTAAAAAGAATTAATCCTTTAAAATATTATAATTTAGAACTGTTTATTTTAAGTGTCTTTCTTTTTTGTGGATTATTATTAATTGTTCTTCCTCAGTTTTTTAAAAAACAAAAAGAATTAAATGTTTAGTTTGTCAATAACTTTTATTGCTCAACTAAAAAGGGAATAGTACTTTTGAATTTTATTGAATTTCTGTGAATAAATACTTAGATAATCTTAACGAATCGCAAAAGGCAGCCGTTTTACATAAAAATGGTCCTATGATAATAATTGCTGGAGCAGGTTCAGGTAAAACCCGTGTTTTAACCTATAGAATTGCTCATTTAATGAACCAAAATATTGATCCTTTTAATATTTTATCGTTGACTTTTACTAATAAGGCTGCTCGTGAAATGAAATTGCGAATTGCAAGTGTTGTTGGAGATTCTGAAGCGAAAAATTTGTGGATGGGAACTTTTCACTCTGTATTTGCAAGGATTTTACGTTCAGAAGGTCATCATATTGGTTTTCCATCTAATTTTACTATTTATGATACTCAAGATGCCGTTAGGTTAATTTCGTCTATCATAAAAGAAAAGCAATTAGATAAAGAGCGCTATAAACCAAAACAGGTTTTAAGTAGAATATCTTCTTTTAAAAACAGCTTAATAACCGTTAAAGCTTATTATAACGATCCAGATTTAATTCAGGCAGATAAAATGGCGCAACGTCCTAAAATGGGCGAAATTTATCAACAATATGTAGATAGATGTTTTAAAGCAGGAGCTATGGATTTTGATGATTTACTGTTAAGAACTAATGAAGTTTTAACAAGATTTCCAGAAGTTTTAGCTAAATATCAACATCGGTTTAAATATATTTTAGTAGATGAGTATCAAGATACAAATCACTCGCAATATTTAATAGTTAGAGCTTTAGCAGATCGTTTTCAAAATATTTGTGTAGTTGGTGATGATTCTCAAAGTATTTATTCTTTTCGAGGAGCCAATATTCAAAATATTTTAAACTTTCAACGCGATTATGAGAAGGTTTCCATTTTTAAATTAGAACAGAATTATAGATCTACAAAAAATATAGTAGAAGCGGCAAATAGTGTAATTGCAAAAAATAAAACGAAACTAGATAAACAAGTTTGGACTGCAAATAAAGAAGGAAATAAAGTAAAAGTAATGCGAACCTATACAGAAGCTGAAGAAGGTAGGTTTGTTGCAAATTCTATTTTTGATAATGCTATGAATTTGCAATTAAAAAATTCGGAATTTGCTGTTTTATATAGAACAAACGCACAATCGAGAGCTATTGAAGATGCTTTACGTAAGAAAGATATAAAATATAAAATTTATGGAGGATTATCTTTTTATCAGCGTAAAGAGATAAAAGATACGTTAGCATATTTGCGTTTAATTGTAAACCCAAATGACGAAGAAGCTTTTAAAAGAGTCATAAATTATCCTGCTCGAGGAATAGGTTCTACAACTATGGATAAATTATCTGTAGCAGCAAATCATTATAAAAAATCCATTTTTGAAATCATTCAAAATATTAATAAAATTGATATTAATTTAAATGGAGGTACTAAAACAAAACTTTCCAATTTTGTTACTATGATTGCTCGTTTTCAAATTGAATCTCAAAAACAAAATGCATTTGAAATTGCAGATTTTGTGGTGAAACAAACACAACTTGTACGTGATTTAGAAAAAGATGGAACTCCAGAAGGAGTGAGTAAAGTTGAAAATATTCAAGAATTATTAAATGGTATTAAAGATTTTATTGAAGTTCAAAAAGAAAAAGAAGAAGACGATTCTTTATCATTTTTCTTAGAAGATGTTGCACTTGCAACCGATTTTGATAGCGAAAAAAAAGAAGATGTGCCAAGAGTTGCTTTAATGACTATTCATTTATCAAAAGGATTAGAATTCCCATTTGTTTATATTGTTGGTTTAGAAGAAAATTTATTTCCATCAGCAATGAGCATGAATACACGGAGTGAGTTAGAAGAAGAACGCAGGTTGTTTTATGTAGCATTAACCAGAGCTGAAAAACAAGCTTATTTAAGTTTTGCACAAACCAGATACCGTTGGGGAAAATTAATAGATTGCGAACCAAGTCGATTTTTAGAAGAAATAGATGAACAGTTTCTGGAATATTTAACCGTAAAAAAAGCACCAATACAACAAAATAAATTTATTAATGAAGATATATTTGGAAGTGTACCTCAAAATAAAATAAGATTTAAAAAACCAATTGAACGAACTCCAATTAAAAAAAATAAAGAACCGGTTATTAAATTTGCACCTCCTAAAAATCTTAAAAAAGTTTCTAAAACCAGTTCTCAAAACACCAATTTATTCGATTCAAAAATTGTGGTAGGCAATATTGTTAAACATAATAAGTTTGGTAAGGGAGAAGTAGTAAGTTTAGAAGGGTCAGGAGCTAATAAAAAAGCAGAAATAAAATTTGCTTCTGTAGGTACAAAAAAATTATTATTACAATTTGCAAAGCTTACAATTATTAATTAAAATGCATTGTAAAACCAATTTTTAAATTGTAATTTGCATAAATAAAAAAATAGAATAGAGATAGATGGAATATGATTTAGAATACAATTCAGAAAGAACTCATTTAATTATACCAGAATATGGACGCCATATTCAAAAATTGGTAGATTATTGTGTTTCTTTAAAGGATTTAGAAGAGCGAAATAAAATGGCAAAAGCTATTGTGGATGTTATGGGGAATTTACAACCCCATTTAAGAGACGTTCCTGATTTTAAAAGTAAACTTTGGGATCAGCTTTTTATAATGTCTGATTTTAAATTAGAAGTAGATTCACCTTATGAAAGACTTCAAAAAGAAGTGCTTCAGGCCAAACCTGAAAAATTAGCGTATCCTAAATCGGCTTCAAAATATCGTTTTTATGGTAATAACATTCAAACAATGATTGATACCGCTTTAACTTGGGAAGAAGGAGATGCAAGAGAAGCTTTGTATTTTGCCATAGCAAATCATATGAAAAAATGTTATTTAAACTGGAATAAAGATACGGTTGAAGATAAAGTAATTTATAAGCATTTATTGGAACTTTCTCATGGTAAAATAGATTTAGAAATTTTGGATGAAGATTTAGCTGAATCTAAAAATTTACTTCGTAAAAAGAAGCCTAAATATACCAATAAACAACATCAAAAAAATAAAAAAAGATAATCAGTTTTAATTCAAATTATGGCAACATTTATTATAGAGGGAGGTCATAAATTAAGTGGAGATATTACTCCGCAAGGCGCAAAAAATGAGGCTTTGCAAGTTATTTGTGCTGTATTGTTGACATCTAAAAAAGTTACTATTGGTAATATTCCAAATATTAGAGACGTTAATAAATTAATATTTATTTTAAAAGAATTAGGAGTTAAAATCAATCAAATAGATGAACATACTTATACTTTTGAAGCAGATAATTTAGATTTAAAATATTTAGAATCGGATGATTTTAAAAGAGATGGTAGCTCATTAAGAGGCTCTATTATGATTGTAGGACCACTTTTAGCACGATTTGGGAAAGGGTATATTCCACGTCCGGGAGGTGATAAAATTGGACGAAGAAGGTTAGATACTCATTTTGAAGGCTTTATTAAGTTAGGTGCAAAACTAAGATATAATCATGATGAAAAATTTTATGGAGTAGAGGCAGATCAATTAGTTGGTACTTCTATGTTATTAGAAGAAGCTTCGGTAACAGGTACTGCTAATATTATTATGGCAGCAGTTTTGGCAAAAGGTGTTTCCACTATTTACAATGCAGCTTGCGAGCCTTACATTCAGCAGCTATGCAGAATGCTTAATAAAATGGGAGCAAAAATTTCAGGAGTTGGCTCCAATTTACTTTCAATTGAAGGGGTTGATAGTTTAAATGGATGCGAGCATAAAATTTTACCAGATATGATTGAAATTGGTAGTTGGATTGGAATGGCTGCCATGACAAAATCGTCTTTAACTATAAAAGATGTAAGCTGGAATGATTTGGGTTTAATTCCTTCTATTTTTAAAAAATTAGGAATTAATCTTGAAAGACGAGGAGATGATATTTTTATCCCAGAACAGTCCAACTATGAAATTCAGAATTTTATGGACGGATCTATTTTAACAATTGCAGATGCGCCTTGGCCAGGATTTACCCCCGATTTATTGAGCATTATTTTGGTAATTGCTACACAAGCAAAAGGAAGTCTTTTAATTCATCAAAAAATGTTTGAAAGCCGTTTGTTTTTTGTAGATAAATTAATTGATATGGGAGCAAAAGTAATTCTTTGCGATCCTCATAGAGCGACTGTTATTGGAATGAATCATGAGTCAAGTTTAAAAGGAACTACTATGACTTCACCAGATATTAGAGCAGGAGTTTCTCTTTTAATTGCTGCACTTTCCGCAAAAGGAACAAGTACTATTCATAATATTGAGCAAATTGATAGAGGTTATGAAAAAATTGATGAACGACTCCGAGCAATTGGGGCTAAAATAACACGGACAGAACAATGTATTTAAAAATCTCGTTTTTACGAGATTTTTTTTTGTGTCATAATGTCATTTATTTCAAATTGGCAAAAAAATTGCTAGTACTAAAATGAATTTTTTTAAGAAAAGAATATGAGTAAAAAGAAAGAACATAAAAAAGTAGAAAATAAAGAAGAGGAAAAGGTTGAAGTTAATGAAATTAGTGTAGAAGAACAACTAACGGAAGACTTGTCTAAAGAAAAAGATAAGTTTTTACGATTGTTTGCTGAATTTGAAAATTATAAAAAACGAACTTCAAAAGAACGATTAGAATTATTTAAAACTGCCAATCAGGAATTAATGACAGTTTTATTACCTGTTTTAGATGATTTTGAAAGAGGATTGGCAGAAATAAAAAAATCGGATGATTCTGAATTACTGAAAGGAATGGAGCTGATAAATAATAAGATAAAAACAGTATTATCTCAAAAAGGATTAACAGAAATAGAAGTTAAATCTGGAGACGTTTTTGATGCTGAATTACACGAAGCAATTACTCAAATCCCTTCACCTTCAGAAGATTTAAAAGGAAAAATTATTGATGTTATTGAACAAGGATATAAATTAGGTGATAAAATAATAAGATATCCAAAAGTAGTTGTTGGACAATAATTTATAGATATGAAAACAGACTATTACGAAGTTTTAAAAATAAGTAAATCTGCTACTGCAGTTGAAATAAAAAAAGCATATCGCAAAAAAGCTATAAAATATCATCCAGATAAAAATCCAGGNGATAAAAGNGCNGAAGAAAAATTTAAGCAAGCAGCGGAAGCTTATGAAATTTTGAGCGACCCAAATAAAAAAGCTCGTTATGATCAATATGGTCATGCTGCTTTTGAAGGNGGNGCTGGNGGTTTCCAAGGTGGTCACATGAATATGGAAGATATATTTAGCCAATTTGGCGATATATTTGGTGGTGCTTTTGGCGGAGGAGGCTTTAGTGGTTTTGGCGGTGGTTCTTCTAGAGGAAGAGCCAGAGTTAAAGGAAGTAATTTACGAATTAGAGTTAAATTAACTTTAGAAGAAATAGCAAAGGGTGTAGAAAAGAAAGTAAAAGTTCGTAGAAAAGTAAAAGCAGAAGGTGCAAGTTTTAAAACATGTGCTACTTGTCAGGGAAGCGGACAAGTTATGCGAGTTACTAATACTATTTTAGGTAGAATGCAAACAGCTAGTACTTGCCCTACATGTCAAGGTACAGGCGAAACGTTAGATAAAAGACCTAAAAATGCAGATAGTAATGGTTTAATTCAAAATGAAGAAACTGTTTCTATTAAAATTCCTGCAGGAGTTACAGAAGGTGTGCAATTGAAAGTTAACGGAAAAGGAAATGCAGCGCCAGGAAATAATTCTTTAGATGGCGATTTAATTGTAGTTATTGAAGAATTAGAACATGAAACTTTAAAACGTGAAGGTACTAATTTACATCATGATTTATATATTAATTTTTCTGAAGCTGTATTAGGCGTTGCAAAAAATATTGAAACCGTTACCGGAAAAGTTAAAATTAAAATTGAACCAGGTACGCAATCTGGGAAAATATTGAGATTAAGAGGTAAAGGATTACCAAGTATTGAAAGTTATGGAACAGGAGATTTATTAGTACATATTAACGTTTGGACTCCTCAAAATTTATCAAAAGAACAAAAACAATTTTTTGATAAAATGGTAGAGGATGAAAATTTTGCTCCAAATCCTTCAAAAAATGACAAATCTTTTTTTGAAAAAGTAAAAGATATGTTTTCGTAAAAATAAATGAATAAAACTTGTTTTTTATTCAATAAAAAAATTATATTTGAAGTGTTATTAGGTTTTTAAATCTAATGACACTTTTTCTTTTTCATAGCAATTTTCCCACTCATTTATTGAGTGGGTTTTTTTACGTCATCATTTTAAAATAAAATGTATTTTTGCAATTAATATAAAAGCAGGGCGCCTTATCGTTTCATTTTATGAAAAGGAAAGTCCGGACACCAAAGAGTAGCATAGCGGATAACATCCGTCCAGCGTAAGTTGAGGACAAGTGCAACAGAAAGCAAGTACAGTTAGGCTGTAGTGAAACCAGGTAAACTCTATGCGGTGCAATGTCAAGTATATTGAAATTTTAGAGTTACTCGCTCTATTTCAAAGGGTAGGCAGATAGAACTATAGAGTAATTTATAGTCTAGATAAATGATAAGGATTTCAATTTTTTGAAATACAGAATCCGGCTTATAGCCTTGCTTTTATTTTTACTTTATCAATAATTCAAATAGTATTCTTATTTTATCGATATTTTTATAAAATATTTAATTTATTTTAAATCTATTATATATATAATAACTTAAACAGGATTATGCTATATTTTTTTAAAAATAGTATGAATTTTTGTAAATTCGCAATAATAAATAACAAACATAAAATAATTATATATGGCATTTGATATAGATATGATTAAAAGCGTTTACTCACGCATGACAGAAAGAGTGGATGCTGCTAAAAAAGTGGTTGGAAAACCATTAACATTAGCCGAAAAGATATTATATAACCACTTATGGGATGGAACTTCAAAACAGGCTTTTAAAAGAGGTGAAGATTATGTAGATTTTGCACCAGATAGAATTGCATGTCAAGATGCTACAGCTCAAATGGCATTACTACAATTTATGCAAGCTGGTAAAGATAAAGTAGCGGTTCCAACTACCGTGCATTGCGACCATTTAATACAAGCGAAAATGGGCGCGGATAAAGATTTACAAAATGCGATTAACACAAGTAGTGAGGTATTTAATTTTTTAGCATCTGTATCTAATAAATATGGAATTGGTTTTTGGAAACCAGGAGCAGGGATTATTCATCAAGTAGTTTTAGAAAACTATGCTTTTCCAGGAGGAATGATGATTGGTACAGATTCTCATACTGTAAATGCTGGTGGTTTAGGAATGGTAGCTATTGGAGTTGGAGGAGCAGATGCCGTAGATGTAATGGCAGGAATGCCTTGGGAATTGAAATTTCCAAAATTAATAGGAATTAAACTTACAGGTAAACTATCTGGTTGGACAGCGCCCAAAGATGTGATTTTAAAAGTTGCAGGAATACTTACTGTAAAAGGAGGAACTGGTTGCATTGTAGAATATTTTGGAGAAGGAGCTAAATCAATTTCAGCAACAGGGAAAGGAACAATTTGTAATATGGGGGCTGAAATAGGAGCAACTACTTCTACTTTTGGTTATGATGATGCTATGGAGCGTTATTTGAGAGCTACTAATAGAGCTGATATTGCAGATGAAGCAAATAAAATTGCCTCTTATTTAACGGGGGATGATGAAGTTTACGCAAATCCAGAAAACTATTTTGATGAAGTTGTAGAAATTAATTTATCTGAATTAAAACCTCATTTAAATGGACCGTTTACTCCAGATTTAGCAACTCCAGTTGGTGAAATGAATGAAAAAGCAACCAAAAATGGATGGCCATTAAAAGTAGAATGGGGATTAATAGGTTCTTGTACAAATTCATCTTACGAAGATTTAACTCGTGCAGCATCAATTGCTAAGCAAGCGGTGGATAAAAAATTAGTAGCCAAAGCTGAATTTGGAATCAATCCTGGTTCAGAACAAGTTCGTTATACTGCCGAAAGAGATGGCTTATTGGGAATATTTGAAGATTTAAATGCAAAAATATTTACTAATGCATGCGGACCTTGTATTGGTCAATGGGCTAGAGAAGGTGCAGATAAAGAGGAAAAAAATAGTATTGTACATTCTTTTAATAGAAATTTTTCAAAACGTGCTGATGGAAACCCAAATACTCATGCTTTTGTAGCTTCACCTTCTATGGTTGCGGCAGTTGCAATTTCTGGTCGATTAGATTTTAATCCAGCAACGGATAAATTAATTAATCAAGATGGTGTTGAGGTTATGTTAGAGGAACCAACAGGATTTGAATTACCTCCAAAAGGATTTGATGTAAAAGATCCAGGTTATGTTTCTCCAGTTAAAGATGGTTCTAAAATTGAAATTGAAGTATCTCCTGATTCTAAAAGGTTACAGCTACTAACACCTTTTATTCCTTTAGGAACAAATATTACAGGTGCTAAATTATTAATTAAAGCGCTTGGAAAATGTACAACAGACCATATTTCAATGGCTGGTCCTTGGTTACGATTCCGTGGACATTTAGATAACATTTCTAACAATTGCTTAATTGGAGCTGTAAATGCTTTTGGAGAAGCCACTAATAAAGTTAAAAACCAGATGAACGGTGAATTTGGTGCGGTACCAGATGTTGCTAGAG
>JGI24024J18818_10000123_pt1 | contig 23709 bp, 17 predicted proteins | sample Cruoilmetagenom2_FD_18818 | JGI IMG/M metagenome (IMG submission 18818) | reverse complement strand
TCTGGACAGATGCGAAAACAAAATCAACATTCACCGATTTTTCTTTTGCATTGTAAAATCCTGTTCTTTTTGTTGGATGAACATGTTTGAAAGATTGCTGTGCTTGAATCAAGATTTCTTCACGATGTGCGATGAAAAGAACTCGCTCAAATTGAGCAGCAAAGAATGCAGCTAAATACGTTTTCCCTAGTCCAGTTGCCATAACAGCTAGCGCCTTATCATAATCATCTTTAATAGAATCCTGCAGGGCTTGTAAAGCCAAGATTTGTGCAGGACGTGGAGTCAGTACATGTTCAGTAACATAAGGTTCTGGGGGATCCACCACTATTAATGGACCTGTAGTCGTACCGTACATCACTTCCTGTTCTTCATGTTCAGACCACGCTTGACTAAAAGGTCTTTGGATATTATGTATGCCAAATTGATCGCGATAAAGTTCTAAGGTTTCTAGATTCAATGGAATGGTCCGTTCCTCATAAAACTGTTTCATAAACTCTTCACTGGCTAAGTCAAAAAGTGCATCATCTAATGGTGTTGGAACATGTAAACTCCATTCAATTCCACCCGTCAACGCAGATTTTGACAAACCTGAAGAACCTACAATGACGTGATTTTGTTCAATGCCACGAAACAGATAAGCTTTTGGATGAAATGACTGCCCTGAGCTCTGGAAAAGTCGCAGTTCAACTTCAGGGAGCTCTCTTAGAAGAAGTTCCAGTGCATACGGTTGGGTGATATAAAGATAATCACCCACTAGTATCTTTATCTCACATCCACGATCAGAAGCGGCTTTCAATTGCGGCAACACAATTTTGACACCAGATGTCATAGCGAATGCTGTCAACCAATAAATACTGGTAGAGGATTCACTCAACATCTTTAAATCATCGACTAATCGATGAGTAATTAACCTAGTCTCAGTCATCCTCAACCTCTAATAAGTAATATCCTTTACCAAATCCACCACGTTTTTCACGTTTAGCCAATCTCACTTTCTCTAACTCTTCCATACTTGAATCGTGGAGTGGCAACACAGCGTAAATTAGTTCGAGTAAATCTGCTAATTCTTCAATAGCTTCTTCATTAGAAGATGCTTGCTGATACTCCTTCAATTCTTCATCCAGTTTCCTTTTGATTTCCACTTCATGTTGTGAGTGTTCCAAAATGTCCATTGTATATTTCTTATTTCCTGCTTCGATGATTGCAGGAATTCCATCGCGAACGAGTTTATTGTAAATGGGCATAATTAGCCTCCTAAAATATTTCTTTGATAATTATGAATTATATCATTTATTTATAGAATTCTAATGTTATTATTGGGATAATTTACATGCAAAATTAGATTGAATTTCAAGGTTTTACAATCCAATTCATTAACCAAGATCCCACATAATAAAATTCCAATGAGTATAAAGTATTAAAAACACAGGAGAGAATATTTATGAAAAAAGTTATAAGGAAAATAGATTCCGCGAATCGGTTGAGGATCCCTAAAGAAGTGTGTGAGGAATTAAGTATCAATAAAGGAGATTCGATAGAAATTTTTTATGAGGATAAAAAATTGATTTTGAAAAAATTCATTTCAAACAATACGAATATTTACCATGAAAATAAATTCGGATCAAACAGAATGTAATAGATGAATGGATTGTCTTAACTAATGATTTTTAAAGTGAGTTCTTATGTTGGAATCGAATTAAAAGTTTTCTATAACGCGTTTTTGTCTTTAATCGAATGTAACACTTATAGGAAAACGTTACATTCGCGTACGAAGGGATTATTCAATGGAATAAAAAATGGAAATTGAAACAAAAAAACATTAACTCTTCCCAATTAATATTCATAAATGCTTACTAAATAGACAAATAGTTATTCTGATTTGGTTAATGCTACCATTATATGATAAAATAGGTCATGATTCTACAAGGACTCTTATGGAGGAGTGACTAACTTGTGAAAATACTTTTTAGACTGTTCTTAACCTTTAATGCTACTTCCTTAATTATTGTAGTATTTTTTGCAAAGGAACATTATCTGTTAGGAGATATAGTTTCACGGCTTGATTTTATTCCAGACTTTATTTCATATATCATATATATTTTAATTCCAATTATTCTTACATATATCAGTCTTATTATGTCTAAGCATTTAGATAATGATAGTATCCATTCTAATAACAAGTCGGTAATAAAAGAGATTGAACAGGCAAATAACGCTTTTCTCCCAAGCTATCTTGGATATTTTTTTGTTGCACTAAGTATTTCTGACCATGAAACCTTATTTTTTGTTTTTGCAATAATTTTTATTTTTACCTTTCTTTCACAAACACTCTATTTTAACCCATTATATTTAATTTTCGGTTACCACTTCTACTATATCACCACTAATACAAGTATAAGGGTCTTCATTATTTCGAAACGGATTTTAAAGGATCCAAATAATCTAAGCTTCAAGAGATTGAAACGAATTAATAATTTCACATTTATTGACCAAGAGGTGTAAATCATGAATTATTTAGTTGTTAAGAAAAAGGGAATTCAAGGAGAGTTTCTTAAAGTCATATCAAGTGATAATGATATTTATCAGCTTCCTCAAAACTTACACAATGGAGTTCCCTATAATGCATCCTATAAAATTGAGGAAGATGAATGGTTCACGATAGATAATTTTTCTGAGAAAGAATTCTATATAGATTTCTTATCAAGAGACTTTCTTTCCACTGATTTTAATCAAATTTCCCAATTAGACTACAAAAAATTAGAATATTTATGTTCTATTCAAGAAAATTTCTATTTGTTTCAAAAGATCTATGAGACCAACATAATTAGAAAGAAATTTCTTTCGTTTTCTGCAACACCAGTACTTGTTGAAAGAGAAGAACCAATATTAATCTTAAATACTATCCCAGATGCAATATACGACAATGCTTCAGATTTACTTTATTTTAGAAAAATCAGTACTCTTACAAGTATTTTTCGTGGAATTGAAATTCTATATAAAGAAGCAACACAGGCAGAAACTGAACAATTTTTGCGTAGTAGTTTTATTAGATTAGAGGAAGGTTACAATGCTGATAAGGTGAAGACAGCTAATAGAAAGCGCATAGCTCTAGCAATGGATACACTGCAAACCTTTTCACCACAGGCACGACAAAGTATTTTTACTTATATAAAAGAATATTGTGATGAATTGGATTACGATGTGCTCCAAAATTCCTTTAAGATACAATCTGAAGAAGATTTAAAGAAACTTCTTTATGGTATAGAACAACGGTATTACACAACTATTCTCGGCAATGAAAAGCGACTTGCCAATTCAGTGATGGTATTAAATTCTTAATAGTAGAATAAAAAGGCAGTAAGTTCCAACGATTATTGAGGTAGTTTCGCCATTGCCCAATGTCTATTCTAACGACAATAACTTCCGAAAGACGATTTCTCCTTAATAAGGTTAAAACGTCTTTTTCTCTGTTCAATTATCTCATTAGTTAGGACAAGACCGGATTATCTTAACGAAAAACGACGAGTATCATCATTTTTAGAAAGACTATTTCTTCTTATTCTTGTGTATTACTGCAAGGAAAAGGAGTTTTTTTATTGTCTAGCACTGGTGACTTCATTCGTTTAGAGACGGTAGATAATCGAGTTCGGCATACGAAAAGGAAAGTACATGTGGATCAAAAGAACAACGAGATACCCAAACAGTATGCAGGCGATATTCGCCGGTATCTCGACTACTGCACAAAATCGGATCAGCCGGATGGAACGGAAGCGATGCTCGATTATTTATATGGCTCGCTTATGGAGCAAAAAGTGAAAAAAACGACGTGGGAGCGTCGTCTGGCAGCCATCAAAAAGCATTTATCAGTTATACATAGAATTGATTTCAAAAAGGAAACCGAAGTGACGAGTGAGCTATCGGCGATGAGAAGAATTTACGGGGAGGATGGCAACGCTCATTTAATTCGGGTACAAGGGAAATCCTCCGTCGACAAAGCTGAGTTACTAGAAATGATTCTCAAACTACCTACGAGGGAAAAAGCGATTTGCCTGGTGAATCTCATCACAGCTAATCGACCGAATGAGATGGTTCGTATGAAGATAAAGGATTTTAATCTCGAGTGGCGCACAGTGGATGTCTATTTAAGGAAACAAAAAAAGTGGCATACGAAACGATTAACACTAGAAACAGTGAAGGTGGTAAAGATCTATATCCAAGAATATCAACTAAAATCTGAAGACTATTTTGTAGGACGAGTATTTAAAGGTGGACGATATCAGAGTGTCGAAATGAGTGAGACGGGCTATTGGAAATCGTTGCAGCGATGGACAGGGCTGACTGGATATAATTTTCGTAAGAGTCAGGTTGTTGCGATGCATGAGGCTGGTGCAGATCTATCGACTATTGCTAAACAGACGGGGCATAGGTCGCTGGAAACATTGGTGGAGCATTACTTGTCTGTTTCGGATTCGACAGTTGATAAGTTTTTATAGATATAGCTTACCGAAAAGTATTTCATGAATGGATGTGTGGTTTGAAAGAAGAACTTCACCTAACATAAGGATGGAAGAAGAAAGAATTGCTTTTAATCCAATAATAAAATGAGAAGAAAGATCTACAATAAAGCCAGTAGATCCGGATGGTTTTAACTAACATACTGGGATGCAGAAAGAATGGAGAAAATCCTAAAGATAACCTATTCAATTTAAATTAAAGGGTATAGATATGATTGATATTTTCTATGAAGATACACAAGTATAATTGAGTTAAATCGTTTTATTGTGAGAAAAGAATCTTTTAAGACCTTCTCTTACCCTTTCGCAAACTTTTTGAATTCTGTACTTGTGCAGTATTTTCTTTAATCAATTCCTCTAAGTAAATTTCGTTAATAATATACGCTAACTCTATCATTTTTTCCGGCTTCCCATTTCTGAAAAGGCTAACAAATTCATTTACCAAAGGGTTAATATATAAAACAATTAAGGTGATGATAATGGAAAAAGCTAATATACCTATTAAGTATTTTGGATATACTTGGACAATTAATGTCCCTAGAAAGAGTATTACGGTCAAAATTATTGTCAGTTGTGGAATTAAATTATATGACTTTATACTCTTTTCACCTTTTTGCTGTAATTGAAATGCAAATTCTTTATATTGATTAGAATGATTGAATCTAAGTGTGATTATTAAATAATTCAGTATAAAGGTTTTTATTTCAGAAACGTTCCTCTTTCTATAATTTTTTAAGATTGCATCTATCTTTGTATTGACTATGAACATGGATATAAATAAAAGTACTAGTATTAATAATACCCACCAGTTGCTTAAGAGGAAGGAGGTAATTAATACAACTACTATTGCAACTATAATTGTAATAAATAGGGTAGTTAGTTTTTTCCCTATCACCTCATATCCTTTAATTCCTTTTTGTTTATAGTAAGCATCAATAAAATTATCTAACATAGTAAACTCTCCTAGGTTCATTTTCTTTTAAATGAATAATTTATATACGTTTGTGACCTTGAAAAAGCTTCAAAAAATCTGTATCAAGAATAAATATTATTGTCGGGAATTCTAACCGGATTGTGTTAACTTTCATTAAATTTTCGTCACAAATTCATTTGAGGGAACAACTTTACAGGTTAATGGAAAATTAGAATGATTTTTTATTTATTATAAATTACCAATCACAACACACGAGACACGCCTGCCAATTACTTACATAAAATGAAAAAATAAGATATATTAAAACTATTATGAAAAGGGAGATGATGGAATGAGAGTATCACAAGAATTTATCAAGCAATTGGAAGATCTGTATCAGAATTATGAACAAGTGGTTACAGAGAAAATAAAAAATGGTACATTAGCCAAGAAAACGGCGGAAACGTATCTCCGTCATTCAGGAACTTTCGTCAGATGGTGCAATGATGATTTTGTGCCAGGGATAATGAAGGAAAAGAAAAAATTATAACCAACCTTTATCAATCTATGTTTAAAGACGGTTGTTGGTATAAAAATTGCTAAGTACAGGCTACACCTTCATATGTTAATATGAGTGAAATGACAAAATATGGAGTTGTAAATGATGTCAAATGATATCAAATTGAGTGTGCTTAATATTATCAACAAGAGGTATAACTGCACATTATCAAATATTAAAGGAAAACAAATTATGTACCATGGGGTAAGTAATGGGAAGAGGATAGTCCTCTGCACACCATTCTCTAAGTTACACGTGAGAGGACATGGTTGGTTTGTTTTAACTACTAAACAAGTAGACTTGTTAGACGATTCAGATATAACAATTCTTGCAATTCGTTTACAAGGAATCTACTATATTGACTTTAAGGAAATTAGAAAGCTTTTGATATCAGATATAATGCTCAATAATCCTAGAGAGGGTGAGCAATGGAAACTTTATGTTTGGGAGAATTATATAGATATTCGAGGTAGTGATGAGAAGTTCCATGTCCAGCCCGAGGTTCTAATATAGAGAACTTTATTTAATAATAGTAGATTAAATCCAGAATTTTTTTGCCGAGGGGATTAGGTGCGGAATATGAAATTATTAGAGCAAAACTTTAATTTATTCAATAGAGAACATTTTCTTTTTGTAAAGATGAGGGAACATGAAAAAGATGAAGTTGAAAGTATTAAAGATTCTTTTAAAGAATCTTGGCAACATTGGAAGTCTATTATGAATGAAACCTATAAATTATTAGGAAATGATTTTGATAAGCCCGAAACAGAAAGCTGGACAAATGGTTGGTCAATTAGAAGTAGATTTTGGACAAGATTAAAGTATAAAGATAGATCGCAATCATCGTCATGTATTGCAACAATGATCAATAATAGAAATTTAAGGGTTTATTTAGAGTGGCATAACTACAAGAGTGAGAAGTCCACTAACAAAGTTGAGCAACATAACATGTGGATTGATTATTTAGATACATGGGTAGCAAATAAGAATATTAACACGAACGATTATCGAATATGGACATCAGTTGAAACTGATTATGAAGAATACATTACGTTAGAAACTTTTCTAAATGATCATGATGTTCGAGAAGAATACCAGAAACTTTTCAAAGAAACAGAAAATGTTTGGATAAGGGTAGGTAGAGTATTTTCAAAAGAAATAGTATTAAATTGGGATAATGCAGAACAAGAAATGGCGAAATCAATTATAGAACTAGAAGAAATTTATGATCACACTCAAAAGGAAGATAATATCAAACGAAATTATTGGCTGTTCAACGTTTACTACTCGAAAAATCCTTTAGTTTGGGAAAAAAGCAAATCCCTAGAAGTTGCTGCAATGCAATATGAGGTAAATATACAGCAACAATCAGCAGTTACAAGAAACCTAAACCTTATAAAAGAAATATCAGTTGGTGATTATGTTATTGCCTATACAGGGAGTAAAGGATTTTTAGCACTTGGTGAGGTAACCATAGAATTTTTTAACGAAGAAGATGAGTCTAAATTTATCAATGTAAATGGAGAAGATTGGCGACAAAGAATAGGTGTAAATTGGTTTAGTATACTTTCTGAACCTGTTATATCTTCTAAGCCGGATTTGAAAAATAACCTTGGCCTTGATCCGTCTACTGTGATGGGTTCTGCGACAATATTTAAATTGCCTAAAGTAGGTTATCAGTTTGTTCAACAATTAATGAGTAGTGGTGAGGGTGGAGGAAAGGTTACCGTAAAAAGCACTTTTGCTGACTATGTTCGAGCCAAAGGATTTAACTTTGAAGAGATGTTGTTAAAGAACTATATACTATCATTGAAATCTAAACCCTTCACTATTTTTTCAGGAATTTCTGGTACAGGTAAAACAAAAATAGCACAATTTTTTGCAGAGTATATGTGTCCGGATGAAGACGTAATCATTGATAAATTTGAAAAAGAAAATGATGAGTTTAGTATCAAATATCAAATAAAACCTTATAACTTAAAATACAAACAATTAATTATCCCTCAAAAGTATTCCTTACTATTAGATCTGCCAGATGAAGGTACTTCAGCTTTAATTAAGGTTGTGTTCGATGGAATCATAACTGAGTGTAGGATATATAATGCTGAAAACGGAACTTACCGTCAATTATCTTTTAAGGGAGAGGTAGGAAAACATTTAATTGAAAGTTATAAAAACGGTGATTATGTTCAAATTTCCTTTGAGAAAGATAATGATAAAGACGTTGTTTTATTCAACCGCATCAACCCAGATAAGAAACTTATAAGGAAGAAGAGTGATCGCTATTTATTCATAAGTGTTCGGCCAGATTGGATGGATAACACTGGCTTGATCGGCTACTATAATCCAATTACAGAGCAGTACCAAGTGACAGAACTACTGAAGTTAATGTTAAGAGCAAAAGCTGATAAAACGAGGCCCTATTTTGTTATCTTAGATGAAATGAATTTAGCAAAAGTAGAATATTATTTTTCAGACTTTTTAAGTTGTTTGGAAAGCCGGAGGATTAGTGATGGGGAATTAAGGAGTGAGAGTATTAAGCTTCATAATCTTGAACCAATTACTTTTATAGATGAATATGGAACGGAGTATGTCATTCCTCATGAGTTAGAGATTCCGGAGAATGTTTACTTTACAGGGACGGTCAATATTGATGAGACAACCTATATGTTTAGTCCCAAGGTTCTTGATCGTGCAAATGTAATTGAATTTAACGAAATCGATATGGATCAATACTTGGAAGTCTTAACACTACCTTATAAAAGTGAGAAAGAAATTATTTTAGATAGCAAATTTGTAGAAGCGTTCACTGATCATGCTACATACCATTTTAAATTAATAAAGAAAGATTTTGATATGGATGAACAACTGTTGTATCAATACAATCATATTAAAGATATAAATGATCTTCTTAAAGGGTTCAATATGCATTTTGGATATCGAGTGGTTGATGAAATACTATATTATTTGTCTAATGGTAAGGAAATGAACTATTTTATGTTAAATGAGGGGTTGGACTTACAGATATTACAAAGGATTCTCCCGAAATTCCACGGTAATCGAAAAAAATTAGAGCAACCATTAACTGAAATTCTTTGCTATTGCTTTGGTTTCAGTACAGACCAGATTAGAAAAGGTGTGAAATTCACTTCTACTGATTATCTTTACCTTGAACAGTATTATAGAGGTGAACTCAATGAGGATTATGATTCACCATTAAAAAATAAAGTCCCAGATTTCCCTTTAACAGCAAAAAAAGTATATAGAATGCTAGCAAATCTTAGAACAAATGGATTTGCAAGTTTTATTGAGTAGGTTGATTGAGATGGAGCAAATTAAATTTATTAATATTACGGATGGGGATACACTTCAATCTTTTAAAGACTATGCAATTGAATTTGATTCTGAATTGGAATTAGACATTGTGAAAAGTTCATTGGGGCAATATTTTCAAAAAGTAAGTTCTCATTCAGGAATATTAAACTATAAAAATTATGTAGGACTTTCAAACTTAATTGAAAAACAAGTTCATGTAGTAAGTAAAAAGATTTCACGGGACGAATATGACCTAATGCTTAAGGAAATAATAGAGAAAATGGCACAACTTCCTTTTGATTTTAATTCTCCTACAAATGAATACTTTGTTATAGGTGATGATATAGACAACTATATTCTGTATCATCGTTATTTAATCTTAAAGTATATTATCTTTGATGCGGATGTAAATCTTGAAAGCTCCATGGAAAGCATTTTAAGAAATCCTTCAAGGAAAAATATATACGAAAAAGATCGAAAAGAAATTTGGAATCTTGATAAAGTCACAACACAGGTTTTTGATGGTATCGCTCATAACGCTCAGTATTTAGAAAAAGTGCCACCACACAGCACAATCAACCAGACTATGTTAGCAAAGAAATTAGAACAAAAGAGTGGCCAAACTTATTTTCCTATGTATGCATGCTCAATGGAATTAAATAATACCCTAGACACCGTCGAAAATCGTTTCATTAAGCATTTTTTGTTACTTGCTAAAGATATTATTGAACAATTCCATGATGTAATTAGGGAAAAACAAGCAATTGTAAATAAAGATGAATTGATTGGCAATTGCAAAGTAATCAAAGGGTTTTTAGAAGAATGGATACAACATGACCTTTTTGGGGATGTGGGGGAAATGGATCAGATTCCTTTTAGCTCAATAATTCTCTATAAACGGGAAGGGTACAAGGAAGTTTTTCAATTTCACAATATGTTAAACAACGCTCTATACATCCCATTTAGTTCAGAACAACTTACACTGGTAATTGAGAACAAAGACATTGCAGAAATTTATGAGATTTGGACTTATATTAAAACTCTTCATGTTATTGAAGAGGCTTTAAGTATTGTACCTGAAAGTGCGTTTATTGTACCTACTGATGAAGTAAAGGCCTATATGAAAAATTCTATTAATGTCTCCTACAAAATAGAAAATGAGATGTTAACAGTATGGTATAACAAGACCTATAAAAAAGGATTTGGCTCATATTCACTAACATTAAGACCAGACATTGTCGTTGATTATAGAAGTAAGAAATACATCTTTGACGCTAAGTTCAAACTGGAGAACTTAAAATGGGAGTCTGATCATGAGTCTGATATAAAGGAACAACAGTCTTTTACCTTTAAAAATGGGGATATTTATAAAATGCATACCTATAAAGATGCAATCAGGGGAGCAAAATTTGCATGTATTTTATATCCCAATCCATCTTCATCTCATATAAACTTTTATAAGGAAAGTGATAGTGGTGAGGGGGTAGGTGCTATACCATTATTACCCAGTACTAATATAGAAGATTTTAAAGATTTTATAAAAGAATATATACTCGAAAATAGTGATTAATTAGTGTCATGCTTTTTTAAAAATAATACCCCAATTTAAGCCCATTTTGTATTACGATGATACACTTTCTTGGGTGAAGTACTTTTCTGTATTTATATCAGAAGGAGTTATCAATTTAATCTTAACTAAAGCTCCTATTTTCGGCTGCCTTAACACACCAAATTCTTTTGGTGTTAGGTAGCCTAATTCTTACTATCACTTGTGCCCTCATTAAAGTGAGAAAGCTCGTCATCGAACATCAACAGAATTGGAGGCAACCTTAATATAATTAGGAGTAAGGATTTTTCGTTAGGTAATCATAACCATCCTTATGGTTACTCAGTACTTATGAGACTTTAACCCATACGAATAAAAAGACTGTAATTCAGGTGAATACCTAAACCACTGTCCTTTTTAATGGTAACTATCCGCTGAATTATCCAATATTCGCGTTTCAGATCAGATCGCAAATCCATTAGCGAATTTCGTAATGATACAGAAATAATAATTGAGCCACATCGTCAACCCTATTTTGGCAATAAATTCAGTCTTGAAAATCAAGATCCATTTGCCTCGTGGTAATTTTATTTATTTAAATTGTGATTTTTGATTGTGAATATCAGTACATAAAGATATCCCGCAACGGAATTAGCCTTTTTAATTCCAAAAATTCTGAATTGCTTCCATTAATTTGACCATTATTGTTATGTCTTATTGTGCTGGTGCATAAAACACAACATTCCTTGGCTCTTGTTATTCCAACGTAATGTAAATTCAAATCCTGAAGAGGGCTGGTATATTTCCCTTTGTACTTGCTTGGAAAAATGTATTCATATAAATCTAGATGAAAAACAATTTGGAATTCTAAACCTTTTGATTTATGAAGAGTCATAATCTGTACTTGATTGCTTTTAGCAGGTTTAAATTTATCTAATTCTTTAGTGCTTTTTAAAACTAGTTTAAGTATGTTTACCGCATTATTATTTTCAGCATTCGGGTATATCAAATTTGCTATTTTGATGAAATTATCAGTCATATCTAATGGAGTATCAGATATTTTCATAGTTTCTAAATCATTGAGTAATTTAATGACTTGTTTTGCTCTCTGTTGTTGTATTTCAATATCTAAGTAGCTTTCTATTAGTTCATATTTTGTGGAATTACTACTGAAAATGAAACTTAAAATGCTTTCAAATAGGTTCCCCCAAAGACTAGAGTCACTGTCAAAAGACGTCCCACTAAATAGCTTGTGTTCAATAGAAAGATGTTTATCAATAATTTCACCAGTACGATTACCTCTTACCAGGATTCCAACTTCATTAAAATCTTTCAATCCAAAATACTCCATACTTTCTGGTATTGCTTGATCAAGCCAAGATGCTATATCTTTCTCAGTGCCTTGAACTTTCTTACTAAATATCCTTTTTTCTTCAATTGGAATAAAATCATCGAAGTCTTTTGATATTAATTTCATTGAATAATTTATAATAGAAGGATGACATCTATGATTTTTAGTTAATCGAAATAGCTTAAATTCTTTGTCTTGAGCCATTTCAATTAAAAATTCTGATGATTTATTTGCAAAACCGTATATTGATTGATTAATATCACCGACAGCAATGCTCTTCAATCCAAAATCTTTCAATTTGATAAATACTTCATGCTGTTCTCGACTAGAATCTTGGTATTCATCAATAATAATGTGACAGTACCTAGCTGTTAAATAGTTTAAACATGCCTGGGAATTATTCAATATAAAAAGTGACAGTACAGATACAGATTCTAGTAAAATATAACCTTCTAAGTAGAGAGATTTAAGCATGTCCTCATTATTTTTTATCCATGTATTAATGTCATCTATTTGATTCGTTCCTATGATTTTTTTTACTGCTTCATTATCTTTTTCAATTATCTCTAATTCTTTTTTTGGCCGGCCAAAAATATGTCTACCAAAAGGTAAAATTATTTCTGAGATATAAAACTTGTCCATCGTTCCAAAGAAAGAACCTTTTCTATTTATACCGTTATTTAAACATCTTTTCTCCAGTTCCCGACTGGCTTTCCTAGTAAATGATATTGCTATAACACCTTTATAATCTGGTAATTCACTCAATATGTTCACTATTTTATTGGATAAAGTAAAAGTTTTTCCACTCCCTGGTTGGGCAATTACAACTGTGTGGTCGTTATAGTCTATAATACTTTGCTGTTCTTTAGAGGGTATCAATATATAACACCTCTGCTAACTCTTTACAGCGAATCAATGGTTGGGCCATATTAAATTCTTTAAGTACAATTAATTCCCCTTGATTTTCACTCAAAAATTTGAACATAGATGTGGCTTTACTACCTTGCATTAATGCTAACAGTTTATCATCGCTAGTTTCATTATAGAAATCAATTAGTGCTGGTCTTAGAGGTGAATCTAATAAATCTGATTCGAGGTCAATTCGTGACAAAAAAATATCGAATTTTTCTAATTTATTAATAAATTGATTAGCAAGTTCGATTTCATCAATAGATAAATTATTTCTCTCATTAGTGCCTATTAATTTGTCTTTCTTTTCAAAAATTAATTTTTCAAGATCAATATCTTTTTCACAATAATTTTCATATATTTTAACTGCTCTTAGCACACCGGATAGATAATAGTAATCCTTTTTTGGAACTTTAAAAATATCATGGTCAGTTCTTATTACCCAACCGATATTAAGGTTAGTGAGAATATCAATATATGTCTCAAAACCAACACCATCAACCATAAGGATGCTTATATTATATTTATCTAAGTCAATTCCTATGTCTTCAGCTAAAGCCTTGTAAAATAAAACCTCTGATGGTCCTTCAACCAAAAGCACTACGTTTGAGAAAAACGCCTCTGCAGGAATAATGTTTAATCTATAACCAAATTCAACTAAAGATTTTTCAATTTGTATGCTACACCCATTATTCGCGGCATTTGTGCTATTACCTTCAAGGAACAAGCGTACTATGGAGTTAGGAGAAAACTCACTTGCGATTTGAGGTGAATGGGAAGTGATGATTACTTGACTATTAAGAGATTCAACTAGATATTTAGATAATCTTCTTTGTTGATGTGGGTGAAGATGTGCTTCTGGTTCTTCTATGCAGCATATTGTTATTTCTAGAGGTACTTCTTCTACTAACCGATTTTTTGAAGTTCTTAAAGCCAGGAAAATTTGATTATTTCGACCATCTCCTCCAACTGCTAAGCTCTTCTCATTTATTTTCGATACTAAATTTAGATTATTAATAAAATCATCAACATCAGTACCTCCTACATCAAAAGCAATATTATTATTTAAATGATGTAAAGATAATTTATTAAGCTCATCATTTAGATTGACCGTTGCATTGTTAATGTAAGATAATTTCTTAAGTCGTTTATTTAAAATATCAATCGACTTTTCAATTTTACGAGTATTTATTTCATCTTCACTTGTCATTACTGGGGATCTTTGTTTCTTTGCTTCTTGTAATAGGTTTTTCTTTTCTTTTCTAATATAAGTTAGTAACTGTCTACTACTTTCGATATAATCCATATTTAGAACTTTTAAATAGAACCTAGATTCAATTTCTTGAAGATCTTTTTCTGATTGCCCAATCAAAAATTGATAACTCTTTTCTCCCGTTTCGCTACGTATTCCACGATAGGCCAGATACAAAACACCTTTGTCACTTACATATTTACCTATTTTACCTAATACGCAATCTTCAATTACATTTTCAAATTTTAATTGGATGAAAATTTCATCGGTTTTCACATGAACAAAATAGTCTGAATCTTTTGGTTCCAAATCTGCTTCGGATAACTTCTTATCAAGTATTATTCTAAGAGCATGAATTAAATTGGACTTTCCTATATCATTTGCCCCTATTACTAATGTTTTTTCATTAAAATTAATAACCGAATGTTTAAAATTCCTGAAACCTATAATATTAACTGTAGAAATATACAAAAAATACCCACCTTTTATTATTATTTTTTTATAAACTGGAAATTTCTTTATTAATTACTGTTTTATACTATATTTACATATATTAAACTATTACTATTTTACCATTATTATTAAATTTTTGGAATTAAGGGAGTAGTGAATTGTTTTTCATCAAAAAAATTCACCTAAAGCAATTACTCGAGTATTAGATTCAAGGGGAACGCTAGAAATTTATCTCAGTGGAAATGGAGTGTACAGAGATTGAAGATGAAACTTATTGGGGAATTAAGACAGAGCTGGATTAATTCAATAACTTGTGTAAGAGTAAAATATGAATAGATAGATTATAGGATAGATGATTTTACTCAGAAACACATGATTTTAAACACAAAAAGATATAGGCTATAAAAAACCTATATCTCTTATCTAGTATAATTATTTATTATTAATATTTACCATTAAAGACTAAAACTTTCTCATATATTAATACAAAAATTATCAAGGTAATGCTTGTACAAATGAATAACTTTTTTATGTGAAAATTCTTGTTTCATGGTAAAGAATGCTTCTTCAGAATCAGTAATTAGAAAAACATAGTTTATATCTTTCTTTTTCTGTAACTCTTCGAGAAATTCTTTAAAATATACCTCTTCTATTAATACAGCAAATGAGCAACCATCGGGAATACAATATTTATCCGATAAGTTAGTGGTTGGTAAAGTACCCTTCATACCAGACATCATCCATAAGAAGGGAAGAAGACTAGAAAACTCTCTTCCAAGTTCAACATTAACAGGATCAAGAAAACCTAATTTAAAATACTGTAAATTTTCTTCTAATCCTTTTGCTAAAGGTATTTTTTCATCAACATCTCGGTAAAGAGGTGGCAAGGATTCGATAACTTTCTCTTTTACTGCTTTAAAGGCTTTACCCTCAGGCATAACAATATAAATATTTTCAAGATTCTCACCCTGCTCAAAAAGAATACTACAATACTCATCTGCTTTGTCAGGATTGAATAATATAGAAGTGGTTTCATCACTTTCTATATACCAATCCGAATCCATTTTAACCTTACTTTGAGTAAGTCCAAGCATAGCCACTAATTGTTTTCGAAGGTTAATTTTTGACAATTGCTCCTTTGTTGTAAAACCAAGCGAGCGAATAACTCGGTTAACTTCCTGAACTTTTTTTCTTCCTGTAATTAATTCACCTGGTATTTCAGTTCCGTCTTCCCTGTAACCATTAATAACATTTCTGCAGCGAGGGTAAGTAATTGTTTGACATATTCCATGTTTTTCGAATTCAGCTGTGCCCCGATTTATTCCGTTTGCGATTAACTGTTTCGCTGTGTTCTCAGGGTGGACTTCATTATTAGTTACTAAAATACATTGACGATTTCCACCATGAACCTGATTTATTAACGATAGCGCATGAAAAGTTGTACCACTGCCGGCAAAGAAGTCTAAAACAATAGCGTCTGGTTTAGATAAAACAACAGGTTCAATGCATTTAAGAATCGAGTATAGGGACTTTGGATAAGGGAATTTTTTCTGTGTGATGGTTTCCACTAGCGTGCTTCCATATGCCCCACCTGCATCAAGTTCAGGTCTGGCCATAAATGTTTTTGGAGGTGATAGTTCAGCCGACAAAAATAAATCTATACCATCGTCTTTAGGTAAAGGGATAATTCTTTCGAGGTGATTACCTATGGAATCTCTGCTATAATTCCACCTTCTTTCTACCCCATTTTGATCAATTGGCCAAATTTCGATTTCCCCATTACCAACGACAATATTTCTACTTACAGGATGGTAATCATCTAGAGGAGTTTCCCCGAATCTAGTAACCTTTCCGTCATTAACATATATTGGGTAAAACATAGAGCGTCTTGCTTCTCGAGTTGAATTGTGACCCCATCTTCTAAGTTTTCTAGGAGATACATTTTCAACAGATATTCTTGAAATTGTAGATATTCCTTTGGGGGTAAGATATATTGCATATTCATGTACTTGGGAGAAGTTTTTTGTTACATTCCCTCTTGGATTGTGAACAACAGTCACTATTGTTAAATCGTATTCAGGGAAAAGTTCTTCTAATAGGCAAACTAAATGTGCCATCTCATGATGATCAATCGCTATAATTAAAGTCCCTTCTAATGTCAGTAATCTTTTAGCAATAAGTAATCTTTTCTTCATAAAAGATAACCATTTACTGTGTTTGTAACTATCATTTTCATCAACATAATTATTGTTATACTTCCAATCACGAGCTCCAGTGTTATAGGGAGGATCTATATAAATACAGTCAATTTTCCCGGAGTATAAATATTCGAGCATGTGTAGCGCATGAAAGTTATCTGCTTCTATAATAGCGTTATAAGGTTTTCCCTTAACTTTTTCGACATAATCAATCGGTATAATGGTAGGGTAAATAGGTTCTCCAAAATGCTTTATAGCTGTCAATTCTTCAACTGGAAATAATTTTTCTTCCTGCTCACTGCTAGTAATACAATATGCTATATCCTTTTCGACCTTGTTTACTTTGTAAACTTCATTATTTTGATTTTCTTTTTGAACAACATTAGTTCCTTTTTTTATTTTTGAATTGTACAATAAAACATGTTCGGGAAGATGTTCTTCGAAAACTAAACCAAACTTTTTATTATCTCTTAAATCTTTTAACTCTTTTTTTATATGAGTTCTTAAGTCTTTATTTGTTACTTCATCAACTAGTTGATCAATAATAGCCATTTTTTCTACCTCCTTGATTCAGACATTGCATTACAAGCTAACTTTTCTGTTTTTTTTTCATATCAATAGGCAAAAAGCGGAAGAAGCTGAAACTTTCCTCCGCTCACCAAAATCAATATGAAAAAGTTGAAAATAGACTATTCAATTCATCCTGTCGTACTATTTTCATTACTTGTTGTCTGATCTCTAAATCATTTAAGTCTAAACGTTTAATATTTCCATCAATAATTCTTATATATTCAATTCTACCAAAATTAGTGCCATGGTTATTGGCGTAGTTAGCCAACCCTTTTGCTTTTTCTAGACTATCACTTAATGCTTCATTATGCGGCTCCAATATATCTACTATGTATCCGTTCCTTATTTTTCTAATTATCAAAAAATCGGGATACATTATTTCTTTTTCGGAATTTTTTTCATATGTTATTCCAAGTGCCCAAGGTTTACGATCTAGGTTTCTTAACCAAGCAGTCACATCAACGTTTTCAAGTTCCTGTAGTAATACTTTATGCTCCCATTCATTTAAATCAGCGTCAAAGTATTCATCTTCGTCAGAAAACAGATGTTTTTCATATCTAACTATAACATCTCCTTTCGACAATTTAATCGATTGGGGGAGTATAGTTAACTGAGGCTCAATTTCTCTAGCTGCTGACCAAACTACTTTATTATACTCATCCCTTTGTGAAGATGGAAGTGATATAAGTTCTGTATGATTTTTTTCTTTTAGCTCTTTTATTCTTGCTTTAGCTTTTTTTTCTACTTTTTCCAACACTGACTTTTTTTGAGAAAGTAAAAATAATTCCAGTTTAGCTTTTAAAGGCTCTTCTTCATCAAAATTTTGTCTCAGATACTCAAGACATATATCAGATCGTAGTCGCATTTTAGCTCTCTTAAATAGGTCGTTTACATTATATTCATTTATTTCTATTCTCTCACTAGTCTTGGATGAATAGGAATATTCTGCATTCTTTATTACTACCGATTGAATATTGATAAACCCTAAATCATCTAATGAATCCGAAAAATCAGTTCCTTCATTTAATAATCGATTTCTTTCTTCTATTAAGGTATTTACAATTAATTGCTTAGTTTGAAATAAAGCATCTTTATCAATATTATGTAGCACAGATAACAGATTACAAAAACTCATCAAACGATTTAAATCTGTTAGTTTCTTCCCGTTTCTATATGAAGGTAAGTTATTTAGTACTTCAAACTCTTTATTTAAGAAACTAGGCACACTCCATGATTTCAAGTCGGAGCTATTTTGTATTTCTGTAGCAGGTACATTATCTGGATCACCTTTTAGCCTTTCAATAACTCCTTTTAAATTTGCTTCATTATAATATGGTAAATATAAAGAAACTTCATTAAGTATTTCGTTTCCTTCAATTCTTCTTGCAAACGGTGTTCTTACCATACGCCCAATTAATTGAGCGATTAAAGTTGAATCTTGAGCCTTTCTAAATGACATCATCACCTCAGCACGTGGACAATCCCATCCCGTTGTTAAGGCCATTTTAAATAGGACAAATTTCAATGTCGTGTCTGTGTTAATTTTGGAAGGATCAATTCTTCTGATTTTTATATTACCAATCTCAATATCTTTTTCTTCCTGGAAACAATGGGCAATTTCTTGTTCATTTATTGTACCTACTGCATCTTGAAGTGTATTAATAACTGTTTCTAGATTAGTCCTTGTTAAAACGCCCTCGGTTCCATCAGCAACTTGAATAACCATTATCGGTTTTATTTCATTAATATTCTGACTAGAACAATAACTTAGCCATTCTTCACTCATCATTTTCCATTGTTTAGCAGCTGAATGTAAAAGCGACCAATCTGATGGCTGCTCTTCTTCAGGATGATAAACGACTAACCTGTCTTTCAATAATCCCGATTCCCTAACCTTACTAACATCTACGTTTACTGTTCTTAGCACCCTATTGGTGCCCTTTATCAATCTCTCAAAACGTTCAGCAGTTGCTGAAATACCAATAATGAGTTTAACAGGCGAAATTTCTTCAGAACCTACAATGAATTTTTGAACAATTGTTTTCGCTGTTTTTATGTCGTTTTCAGTCTGATTCATCCCTCTGTGTGCTTCGTCAATAATTACATAAAAATTATCATTTAATTTATCCCTTGTATTTTTAATAGTTTCCCATATAGTGAATTCACGACTATCGCCTTTTTTGGTAAGGTTTTTATCTTTTCCGAGTTTTTGGGTATTAAGAAAATAAATCTTACCTGACTCGAAAATTTCCTGGTTAAAATCTGAAGTTATTATCTCCAAGTGTCTATCTTTTAGTCGATCAGATACTTCCAGTATCTTGTTTTTTGACTGTATATTTAATTCAGGCTGATCCGAAATCCATAGAAATACTGCAGAGGGTTCAGCAACAAAATCCTCGGAACCGATTAGTAAATCTTCTATTAGCTTTGCCATAATTACGGTTTTTCCAGAGCCTGTAGGAGCAGAAAGAAGAACTGCTTGATCCTCATCATCTTCAATTATGTTTCTTTTTGCTCTGTTAACCCTACTTAATAATATTTCAACGTATTCTTTTTGAAACTCTTTTAATTCAATGTTCATTCTATGTAGCCCTCCTCTAAATTGAAATCGTGAAAAATAGCGAATTTTGGAATCATTAGTTGTAATTATGTATTCTGCTCTTACTTACTAATGTTATTTTCTCAAGGTGCTATAGCTAATGTAATGTATTTTATTAATAAATTCTTAATATCATTCATTTGTACCAATGGAATATAGATTTTATCAATAGAACCAACTTTTGTCCCTTTATCATTGTAATCCCCATCGGTTTCCTTTCGTGTATATATTTGTTGTGTATCCATTAGATTATATACACTGCTGGAAGATATACTGAATACACCTTTTACGCAAGGAATATCATACCAGTATACATAATCAACAATATTCGCTGCCAATACACCTTCTACTAATACTCTTTGCTCCTTTAATTTTTGTTTTTCCTCATTACTTCCTATATCTAGGGTCAAAGAATGAGAATAACATTTATAATTAGAATCAACTTTTTTTGATATTGATAAAAATGGTCTAAAGATACTTTTGAACTCAAAATAAGCTAATATTTTTCCGTCATTTTCTCTCACTAATCTGAAATCTGGCATATGATAGTTTCCCGTATCAGCCCTTTCACATCTAACACTTATATCACTGTATCCTTTTATTTTTAGTAAATGATTTAGCATCTCTTGAACGTATTGTTGAAAACATTCTTCTAGTTTTTTTCCGAAATTTAAATCCCCTTTCTTATCAATTTCTTTGAGTTCATTAATGTGAAAAGAGAAACAGTTCTTACAAAGTTCTTTTCCAGGCCTTCCCAGAAGCTTTCCTGTTGATCCTCTCTGATTAAGATAAAGGGCTTGATAATGTTTAGATGTTTCTTCAGTTACATTAAATAACATTGGGTGGGATGCAGGTGCGCTTATCCCTAATTCTTTTGCTTTTTTTATAAGGTGTTTATATAGATTGACTTGAATTAAGTCATTTTTCTTCATCCTTTTTGGCCCCCAATATACAATTAAGTTCAACTGTTATATTATACCTATAAAAAGGATTATTTTCTCAATAAAAATTAGGTGTTAAAGACTAAAGTAGCTTATTTTGCATTTGATATAACATTTATTAGAAAAAAATTGGCCGATAAGGGGCGACCTTTACAACGGTATTTCCAGTACGAAAAATTGCTAGTATTCTTATGATATTTATTCCATAAATTTCAATCAATGTGCTAACCGGTTTGTTTAAAAACTAAGAAAAATAATTAATTTAATAACTTTAGAGATATACCTACTTAAACGTATAACAGATTAAAAAGTATTGTTCCTAAAAGGGATGCCAAATCATTGGGAAGCCAATATGAATTTAGTTTCTTCTATATATAGATAAATTATAATCATTCTTCATATTTTCTAAAGTCTTATAAAAAGTCGTTTTTTTTGACTCCAATTTCTTACCATTTCAATTTAGTTAATTGCAAAGCTAGTTATTAAGCCTTCGTGACCATAAGTTTTCCAAATACCAATGTCTTTTTTGCAAGCCTCATCGATACCTTCAAATTGCAGTTTTCGTAAAGTGGATTTATTTGTTTAGTTCCAATACTTTTATTTGCAGTCTCTTTCTTCTTTAAACATTGACTCGATCATTTTCGTTCCAAATAGCGATAAATAGTTGTTCGAGAAACACCCCATCTTTCCGCCACATCTTTGATAGGTGTGCCGCCATCAATAAGAGCTTGCATCATTTCAATATCTTTCACTCCGTATTTTTCTGGACGTCCTCCAAGACGCCCCCGTGCTTTTGCTGCCAATCGTCCTGCAGCTGAACGTTCTTGAATTAGGTTTCGTTCAAACTCAGCAAATGCAGCAAAGAGATGAAACATTAGTTGGCCAGTAGCATTACTGCGATCCATAGTCAGATTCTCATGAAGACTGTGAAAACCAATGCTTTGGTTATTCAGATTGTTGACTATGTCAATCAAGTCTTGCATGTTTCGACCCAGACGATCTAATCGCCATACAACGATGGTATCTCCTTGACGAGCATATTGGAGAGCTTCTTCTAATCCAGGTCGTTGTTTTTTTGACCCACTCATCTTATCGTGGAAAATTTTAGCACATCCATATTGAGTAAGTGAATCAGTTTGTAAATCCAAATTTTGTAAACCGGTTGACACTCGAGCATAGCCAATTAACACAGCAATTCCTCATTTCCATTTTAATCCTATATTAATTGTACCATAAGATAAAAAGGACGTGGTTATTGAACATAGAATAATGGTCAGAGTTTTGTTACATATAATAGATTCAAAATGATAACTTTGAGAACCAGTAGTGTCGTGTTCAGAAAAGGACGAGTTTTGTTACATCGCTCATTTATATTTAACATTCCATACATCCATAATTTAAGAGAATATTTGGATATTTATGTTAAAATAAAATTATAGTATGTGAAGGCTTTCACTTAAACTAACGAGGCAGGTTAGTTGAACAAGGAAGGGAGGACTTCTGTAATATACAGAGATGCTCTTTCACTAAAGGACAAGAAGATTTTAGAAAAGAGGATGAATGATGAACACATTAATTCAAGAAATCATACGTTGGATTCATAATTCGGATAAGAAGCTGATTATTGGAATTTCTGGTCATGGAGCTGCAGGAAAGACGACTTTTGCACATATGTTAATGGAAGAGTTAAAGCACGATGTAAACTATCTTAATACAGACACATACATAGTGAGTTCGGTAATCCGAAAATACGCAGTGATTGACTATATACATAAAGGAACATTACATCGCTTTAAAATGACAGCATGCCATCCCGCAGCACATCATGTACCATCCTTAGAAAGAGATGTACTGATGTTAATGGAAAATATGAATTTACGCACGATTGATACACATTATTTAAAGAGTGAAATACTTACTTCACAAAACAAATTAACTATTGTAGAAGGTATGAGTGTTGCTTTTGCAAATCCTGAACTATTTGATATTCTTATTTATTTTTATACAGATGGTGATACGGAACTAGAGAGACGATTCGGTCGAGATATAGAGGAAAGAGGAATGGATATCGATTATTTAAAGCAATCTCACAATGAGCGACGTATTCAGTACGAAGTGTTTATGCATCCATACAGTAAGAATTTCGATATTATTTTAAAAAGTGCCAAGGAAACAATTTATGTTGAGGAAAATACATTTGATTTTAAGTTAATTTAGTTCTTTAAGAAATGGGTGCTTTAGTAAAGGTCATAGGGTTGCTTAGGCAACTCTTTTTTCTTATTGAACTAACGTGGCAGGTTAGTTCAATAAGAATCTGAATTTGATAAAACCTAATTACTTCGATTATTAAATAAAAAAATTGAAAATGGGTGAACTGATATGAATAAAGACTTGCAAGACTTTTTGGGTGATATAACTTGGGTTTTTAGAGAAGCTGACGAGTTAGAGGTAATAGGCGAAAGGTCTTTTAAATGTTCAAAAGAATTTGAAGTAACGTTCCCGTCATTAACAAAACTGCTTAATAAAGCAAGGATTACAAAAATTCTATATAGAAACCAATACTACGAATTATTTGGTTGGACTAATTTA
>JGI24024J18818_10000122_pt1 | contig 23760 bp, 25 predicted proteins | sample Cruoilmetagenom2_FD_18818 | JGI IMG/M metagenome (IMG submission 18818) | reverse complement strand
CTTGGGGTCACCATTTTATAGCTTGTAAACTTTTCAATATTTGTGGCCCCATCGTCTAGCGGTTAGGATCCATGGTTTTCATCCATGTTACAGGAGTTCAATTCTCCTTGGGGTCACCACTTATACTATAAAACTCACAAAAAAGGTCATTATGTTACGTATTTTCATTCTTTCAACATTATTATCGGCTCTACTCTTCTCTGCCTCTAACTTTACAGTAAAAATTGCTGTTTTTGGGAATCAGAAACGTCTTCAAAAATCCATAGACAGATTATCACCGGCACTCCAAAAGACTGTGCGTACCTATAAGAACAGAAATAAGATTTACGCTTATACGATCCCGACAACAGACAAAGAAACACTGAAAAAGCTTCTTCCTGCCTACCAAAAAGTCTTTCATGATGCCTATATCGCTCCGACCAAAAGAAAAGACTAAGCAGCAGAAAACACACTAAAAATAAACATACAAACATCGTTTTGGGCAGACTGTTTAAATTACCCTAAGCACTAGGGTGTAGGCTTATCAGAGATAATAATACTATTTGTTTCCTTGATACTGCTGCCACTTCTCTTCTCATCAAATTTTTCCATCTCTTTATCATGTTTCTTTTTAAGATGTTTTTGGAGTTGCAACTGTTGTTCTGCTCTTAATGAGTCAAGCTCTTTTGACAATGACTTGATCTCTGCATCTTTTTCCTTGATGATATCTATGTATTGCTGACAATTAGTCCCTGCAGGAACAGCATAACCATACGCATCATCATACACATAATCATTCTTCCTGCTTTCCACGTTTGCTTTAACCGCTTGTGCTTTAGCACGTAGTTCTTCTGCATGTACATTCACATTTAACCCGAGTAGCAAAATGACTGACAGTATTATTTTATTCATTTCATCTCCTTTTTAAAACGATTGAACCATTTAAAGAAGGTTCAATTCTCAAAGAGGGGCATTTACACGCCTATACTGTAACTCCCCATCTTCAAACACAGGCTCATAATACTCACCGGAACACTCTTTATAGCTCGTACTGTCAATGGTTAGCGTTTGACAATCATCAGGAACCGTTGCGATAATGGTCCCCACGGCTACACCCATTAACATGGCACCGCCATAACCCCAGTAACTACCATAGTACCCGCCATAATAGCCTCCATATCCGTAATAAGGATAATACCCTCCGTAATATCCGCCACGATGATTACTATACCATTTTCTTTTTGCAATATCACTTCCAGACAACTTTCCGTCACCCAGTCTACCCCCATCACCCAATCCTGGTCTGTTTCCAGCACCCAGCATGCCTCCAGCAGCCAATCCGCTTCCTATACCCAATCTATTTCCAGTACCCAGTTTATTCCCATCAGCAAGTTTCTTTCCGCTCCCTGCTCTGTCCCCTTTTGCCGGTCTCGTTGATTTTTTATTAGCCATTTTACCAGAAGTAGTTTTTCTCTGAGCGCTATGTTTAGGCGTTGTTTTCTTAGTACCAGTCGCTGCTCTGCCTGACTTCTTGCTGCTTGGCCGACTGGAAGTTGTTTTTCTCGTGCTGGTCCGTTTAGGCATTGAATTATTCATGCTCATACTGCTTGGACTTGAACCCCTGGCGGTGGAGAGACCGAAACTATTTGAATTGCCTCGAGAGAAGCTTCCTCCATGGTAACGATTGTTACGCGGGCTGCTCATGCTTCTGCCTCCTCTACTACCATAGCTGCCACCTCTATTGAAGCTTCCGCCACCTCTCATACCGCCGCCACCGCGCATACCGCCACCACGGCCTCCTCTTGCTTCAGCTACTGACAATACAGAAAAAGAGAGTTCATTCATTCCCGTGCTATACTCTGTATCCATTGTGATAGATGGAGAAAAAAAACCTATCATAACAGCAACAACAAAAAATTTAAAGAAATTCTGTGTTTTCATTATTTATTCTCCTTTACTAAAACAGAGATCTGTTCAGCACCTTCCGGTGCAGTGAAAAGAAAATGTTTCTCATCAAAATGAGCTTGAATATCCCAGCGAAGTATGGTTGTACTTCTAGGCATGAATTTTTCACTCTTGTCAATGATCACAAACTTTCTGATCAAAGGTGTTTGACCCGCTTCTATCCATACCTGAAAGTCATTTTCCTCACCTGAAAAACCAATATGATGACACATTTCACCATCCACCTCGGTCGTACCAAAATAATACCCTTTGCGTTTTGGTGCCAAGCGCTTATCAAGATCCGTATAAAGTAAATTTGCCAAAGGGGACTTAATATTGAAATTTTCAAAAAGATAATCCAAGGCACTGTCGATCGTCTTAGGGACTTCAACCTGCCCATAGAAATTCTGACCATTATCGATCATAGTAAAGGTATCATGCATGAGGTAAGTACTTCTATTTTTTAGATCTCCGGAAACATGGGTTCTAAGTTTATCCGGTCTTTGCAGGTTCAACTCTATTTTATGCTTATATGATATGAGCATCTTATCTTGATAGACATCATCATTATTGGTCAGCGCAGTAAAAGAGAACTTATCCAAGGTTCCCAAATAGCGATAAGCATCCATTAAAATAACTGATGCCACAGGATGAGACATCTTCACTGCCGTATTTTTCTCTGCTGCAAAAAGTATTATTGTACTGCTCAGAACTGCCATATAGAGCACTCTCTTGATCAAGCCCATTCATTGTCCTTTGTATTATATTAATAAGGATTGTAACATAAACTATCTCTTACACTCGCTGATGAAAATAATAAAAGTAGATGTAGATGAAGATTTACACTCATGTGTATTATTGGTCTGTTTGAAGATAATAAAACTTCCCCAAAGGAAGCTTAATCTGACGTGGAGTCAGAAGATGATTTTTTGAAAGGTGTACAAAGAAATGTTATTGACCATTATTATCAGTTGAATGATCCAGATCAAAAAACTTATCCGCAGCATAATACCACATAAATGCCACACCTATTGCTCCTATAGAAATCATCCATTCAACTGCGGTTGGTGTATATTCTACAAGACCCGGTGCCGCAACATATTCATGTATTTTAAGTTTTAGCATAGGTGCCAACTGTGTATCATGAACTAAGTCATAACGCATCCAAAATATACCTATCATACCTGTTATGGAGGCATATACCATCGCTTTGATAGCACGTCCTTTACTATACACAATGATCACAAAAGGAATTAACATTCCCAAAAGTACTTCTCCGATCAAAAAGTTTTTAGAAGTGATCATATGTAACATAATATCAGCACGTTCTGGCATATGACCATAAAGATGAGTCAATGCACGCCAAATTTCAAAAAACATCAGAATAGCCAGGAGTAATCCTAGCACTTGTGCCAATGTTATCATAAATTTTTCAACTTCTGGTGGAAACTTCATTTTATAACGCCATCCGTACATTAAAAATAATAGATATGATCCTGTTACCATCGCTGACAAAATAAAGTAAAGCGGATAAAATACTCCATTAGCAACAGGACGTGACACTAGAAATCCAAATACTGCACCTAGATTTGAGTGCGCAGCAAGTCCAACTATCAAGCCTGCAAGTCCAAAAATTTTAGAGTATTTATGTATTTTATTATTAAGAAAGAAAAATTCTAAAATAATAAAAAAGAGATACAATCCATACAAAGTTCCCATCCACCAGATCGCAGAAGTTAAACCCGGTGTTAAAACATTGTAAATAACCATACGCACAGGGTGCCCTATCTCAAAAGCAATAACAGCAAATCCTGTCAATATCATAATAATTGCTCCGGCGATAGCTCGTTTTCCGATAATTTGAAACTCTTTAATGTTAAAGACATGTCCTAAAGACGACATAATACACAGTCCTGTACTGGAAACAACAAAAAAGACATACATAGCGATCAATAACCCCCATGCGTGACTTCTAGTCACTCCATAAGCATGATGACCATGTATCAAATATACTCCGATACCATAAAACATCGCTGTTACTAATCCTATCGAAAGTAAAAACATAAAAATGTTCAGTACAGTAAAGTCAAAACTGAAAAATGACTTCACTGTATGTTTATTGTAAGGTAATATTTTATTTAAATCCATGTCCGATTCCTTATGTTAGATAGTAAAGTTTTGGTTTTGTACCAAGATGTGTTTTTAATGTATGATGTTCTCTGGCTTTTAAAACCTGTGAAATTTCACTTTCTGGGTCATCAAGGTCTCCAAAAATACGAACTTTTGTTGGGCAAGTTGCCTGACAAGCTGTAGTTGTTTCACCATTCATCAAACGCGTATCTGAACAAAAATTACATTTATCTACAGTCAGTGTTCTATCATCAATATACCTTGCATCATAAGGACAGGCCTGCATACAGTAAGTACATAAAATACACTGATCCGGATTCACCCGAACCACCCCGTTATCATCATAATATGTTGCATTGGTAGGACATACTTCCTGACAAGGAGCATTATCACATTGTTGACACTGACTAGGCTCAAAACTGGTAGAACCAATACTTAAGTCAGGGAAAACACCTTCTATTTCTTTTACACCTACCCAAATACGATGACTATCTGCACCAAGTAAAATGCCGTTTTCTTCTTTACAGGCACTTTCACATGCCTTACAGTTAATGCAGCTTTTGTAATCAAGCGCCATTCCATAACGTGCCATTAAACCCTCCTTAGATTTACTATCGTCTCATGCATCGCTGCTGAGCCAAATGTATTTTCATACTGATCTTCTATAATAAGATTATCATTTACACCACGTTGATGCGCTAAAGTAAGCTCACTGGATTCTGCACCAAACCCATGTACAAAGAACAGTACATTTGGACCTATTTTTTCAGTAGGATACGCTTTGATCTGAATCTTTCCAATACTACTTTCTACTTCAACCATATCTCCAAGTTCTATGTCTTTCTCTTTAGCAATACGCTTATTGATCCATAAATAATTTTCAGAAAGCAGATCTATAAGCAATGCATTGTTTGCCGTTGCACTTTGAGTAAATTGACCATGACGCCCTGTGATAAATTTAAATTTCCCTTTAGGTGTCGGCGTATATAGCTCATCATTCCATACAGGCATGGAAGGAACACCTTTTTTCTTTTCAAGATTGGAAAGAACACAGGCAACCTTTTTTGTTGCGGTTCTAAACTCTTTCTTCAATACAGAGATCTCTTTTGTATCTACACAAGTATCATGATATGGTTCATTTATCAATTGTCCTTCGATCATGGAGTAACTCTTCTTGTGTTCAGGATAATATTGATATGCATTGACTGATTTCTTTTTAAAGTATTTATCCATATCAGGATAGAAGACACCTTTTTCCCTCAAGGTCTTCCAAGCTTCTTCACCATAAACACTTGCAACCATATGATGATTAATAGTTTCCTGCGAATGACGGTAACCATCTGCCAAGTCATAACCATTTTCATTATAGTATTCCAATACTTCCTCTTCTGTAAGACCTTCAAGTTCTTCCTGTAGTGATTCATCATATTTTTTGGAAATTTCAAAAAGAGGTTTAGAAAGTTTTTCTCCCAATCCTCGCATGATCTCAATCACAGGTTTAGTATCATATTTTGCATCAACTACTTTTTTACGAAGTGCAATGGAAGGCTCTGCACCCCCAAAAGTTTTTACCGGATCTTCACGTTCAAGGTAAACGGATTCAGGTAAGACAACGTCTGCCATCATCACCGTATCACTAGGCATCGTATCAATGACTACTACCAAATCCATTTTCTCAAGCATCTGTTTTGTTTTTGCTGTGTTAGGTACAGAAAGCATCGGGTTTTGTTTATAGGCAAAAAATGCACGTACCGGATAAGGTGCAGTTCCATCGATAATAGTATTTCGCCAAGCGATCCATGATCCACTTCCCCCGATAAGAGCTGCTTTACCTTTTTCTATACGCACTTCAGCATTATCATAAATAGGAGAATTTGTTCTATGCTCACCAAGTGGGAGGGTCTTCCCGAAAATAATTCCGCCTTTAATATCTATCCCACCGCCCATAGCAGAAAAAATTGCTTGTGCACGTCTTAATTGATAATCTTGTAGACTCCACGCTGTTCTTCTACCCTGATAATAAATAGCTCTTGGTGCATGCGCCATGAAATCACGTGATACTTTACGAATTTCTTCTGCCTTGATACCAGTGATGTCTTCTGCCCATTCAGGAGTATAGTTGTTACTGATGACATGTTCTTTATACGTTTCAAAATCACTCATGTTTTCTTTTGCAAATTTTTTATTGTAACTCTCATCAGTAAGTGCTACATAAGTGAGAGCCAAAACAAAGGCCAAGTCAGTTCCAACTTCAATGGGAAGCCATGTATCTGCATGAGAAGCGGTATTGGTAAACCGAGGGTCAACCACAACAAGTTTGGCACCTCTACCTTTGGTTCTTTTAAACAGATCCATAGTATCAGGTGTAACAATCGCTTCAGCACGATTAGCGCCTGCCATAATGACATATTCGGCATTTTCCAAGTCTGCCTGACCGTAACCACCGAGTGTAAGTGTATATCCTCCAATTGTCGTAGCCAAACAGATACTACTGTGGTTGACAAAATTGGCAGTACCTATTTTACCCTGCATAAAAGAAGTATAGGTATGTTCTGCCATACCCTCACCTGCACAACATCCTATGGCAGATCGGTTATCCTTCTCTTCATCCAGTATTTTAACCATTTTGTCTTTGATGTATTCATAGGCTTCATCCCATGTCACACGTGTAAATTTACCTTCTCCGCGTTCACCCGCACGAATAAGCGGATATTTCAAGCGGTCTGGATCATCAAGTGCCTGTATCCCTGCATTACCGCGTGCACACAACATATTTCTTGATTTTGGGAAAAGAGGGTTTGGATTTAATTTAGTGAGAACACCATTCTCAACACGTGCGATGGCAGCACATTTATTGACACACATTTCACACAATGTCGAAATCTCTTGAAGTTTATCACTCCATTGTGTTTTGTTTAAACCATAATCAGATATTTTTGCCTTTTCTTCACTTTCTATGAGTGAAGAAGCCGCCCCTGACACACCTACTATCGTCAAAGCCGCAGATCCTTGTAAAAAACGCCGTCTTGATATCTCAGTCTTCATAAATATCCCTTATTTTAACGTATACACTTGTTATTTTAAATGATATTCCTATTTATTTTAAAGCATCATTAATCGGATATAAGGAGTCTTATTTGACAAATAATGATTCAACCTCCCCTTTTTTTAGCTAAGTTCAATACCTTATATATTTAAAGGTATCGCTCTATTCATATCCAGTTTACCAAATGATTCACCATCTTTGGATTCCACACTCAGTGTCACATCATAAGGAGGTTTATGGTCTCTTAGCATATCCACCAAATGACTCAGTACAAGGCCGTGGTTCCTACCCAGAGGAAAGGTAACCTCTTCTATATGTGACTTGTGTATTTTGTCTGCCAGGGCATTCAATGCACAGTGATACGCACTCTCGTTCGTGATGTATTGCAGATAATAATCCCGCATGATCTCAATATTGCCAAGCCATGCTCTACGTTCATCTGCAGAGATAGTATCGTTTCCTTTCACGCGATCAGTATACTTTTCGATCAATGCATTTGTTTTTTCCTGAAGGTTGGCAAAAGCTTCTTCAGGGTTCGCACAATGTTTTTTAAGTAATTCAACCAATTCACTGCCGCTGCGCTCTTTGCCTTCTTCATCATAGAGGTATATTTTTTTATCTTCGGTCACTTCAAAACTCAAGGCTTCCAGAAGTTCAACAGCCGCATTTAAAAACGTATATCTGTCAGGTTTACTTTGATCGAAAGTCACTCCTCTGCCTGAAACTTTTGGTTTGGCACCCACATATTTTAATTTCATTTTTGCTCCTTTTTTTGTTTTTATATCTCTATCTGAATCAAGATTCTTTTATCTTTTTATCAGCAAGAGAACGATATATCCACGCAATGATCTGTTCTGCGATGACCATTACTATCACTACGATAATAAATGCTATTACCCCATGAATAGGACCGGAAAAGACCACACTGTCGCCAAACAATAAGTTGATCGCTTCCAAAATCACTAATTTTGAAATAAAAATGATCACCCATGCAGAAAAACCTCGGAATGCTTTACTCGTAATCCCCATTTTTACTTCAAAAAAGTGTGCAGCAAGGTGTTCTATTTGAAGCGCACCCTGCATCAAAAACTGAAGCAGCACAGCAGTAAGCAATGCGATAGTAAAAGTTTCTATAAAGACATATTCCCAATACTGATTAAAGAAACCAAGTACGGTAAGATCGATCAGGATAAAAACAATGTATTTGTTAAAGACTTTTTGACGACGATTATGCGTCTCGGTGAGTGAAGTTTGCGGTATTTCTTCTGACATAAATGATTTTTCCTATTAGCTAAGTTTTACCTATTTAAATCATAGCATAAAATAGCGCAAAGACAAACAACCCAATTTTAACAGAGGATCGATCGTCTTTAAACTAATATTGTCTATTACATATCTGTAACTATTCTCACTCGCTGTCTAAATCACTACTATTGATGATCCCATTACTCTTCTCTTCAAATTTATTCCCTAAAATAAAACCTACAACAGCTAAAATAAATAAAATGATCACTATCGTCCAACTAGGTAGATGTATTAACTCAGAGAGTGTCTGACTTTCGGGCCCTTGTGCTGCAAGATAGAATGGTTCTATAAACTCAAAGAATATGGCAAAAAGTAGAACACCGATAATCATCCCTATCATAAAAAACAAAGCATCAATACGTCCACTAAAAAAACCAACTACAGAAGTACCGGGGCAGTAACCACCAACATTTAAACCGATTCCCAGTAAAGCACCACCTATTAACATCGCCCAAAAGAATGTAGTAGGTATGCTAAATGCACTAGAATCGATAAGCCACATCATGTCATTGCCAAGTATCAATAACCCTGCCGCTGCTACTACGATAGAGGTGAACATTACTTTAAAAACACTCCAGTCTTTTAATACAAACTGTGCATTTAATTTTTTTGGACTTCCCAGACCTGAGACTTCCAAGAAATATCCAAAAAGTGATCCAAATACGATAACAGCTGGTATCTCCATATATTGTGGTATATAATCCATTACCATACCTTTCTTGTGATCTTAGCCATGAGTAGTCCAGCTATAAAAAATCCCATTAAAAAGAGAAAGCCAGCAACAGATAAAGTAGCAGCTCCAGAAAGCCCTAATCCACTTGTACACCCTCTTGCCAGTGAAGCGCCCAAACCACTTAGTATCCCTCCAAGAATCGCTAAACTGAGTCTGGAGGTAATATTGATGCTGGAACCACGCTCTATTTTGAATTTAAATCGTCTTGCCAACATACTGCCTAAAAGAGCTCCAAAAGCGATTCCGGCTACTTCCCAACTCAGCCAAATATCTAAAGGATGATGATTATTTAACGATGCACTCAAGTAGGTATTTGCTTGTGTCCATTGGGAAGAGATATCATTGCTCAGCCAAATAGTGACTCTCTTGTAAAACCCATATGCACCTAAGCCATGTCCTGTAACAACAAACATCCCTAGAAGAGCAACACCTAATCCTATTCCAGCAAGTAGCGGCGACCAGAACTTACGAGGGTTTTTATCACTATTCATATCTCTTCCTTTTATAATTGTGAATATTATATAGTTTGATTATATCATAAATATAATTTTAAAATATCACCCGTTAAGGTGAGATAAAGATAATTTGTAAAGAAAACTTCAATAAAATATCCTAGTGTTACAGGTGCTCTAAAAGTCGTATATTAGAAGTATATTGATGGTGGAGAATAACGGGATCGAACCGTCGACCTCTTCGCTGCCAGCGAAGCGCTCTCCCAGCTGAGCTAATTCCCCAATGTGTAGAAAGAAAAAAAGATTTTAACAAAAGATAGGTTAATCCCTACCTTTTGGACTGAAATTATGAACGCTCTGTCACTTCCAGCAGGTGGTAACCAAACTGTGTTTCTACAGGACCGTGTACCACACCTACTTCATCGTTAAAAACGACTTTATCAAACTCTGGTACCATTTGACCTTGACCAAATCTTCCCAACTCTCCTCCGTTTGCTCCTGATGGACATGTTGAGTTCTCTTTTGCCGCTTGTTCAAAAGTGATCTCTCCGGAGTTGATCTTCTCTTTTAATTCTTGACAGAACGCTTCCTCGTTTACGAGTATATGTCTTGCTGATGCCATTGCCATTTTATTTCCTTTGGTTTACAGTGAAGGATCATATGCGACCAGTTCACCTTTTTTTAATCTAGGGATTATATCTGTTCTTATCTTACGAATGAGAAAACTCTTTTTCTCAAAAGGGATTTGCTGGGAAGATGCGATACTTTTTAACTTCAGATCATAATGTTTAATGAGGAAGTTCCTCAGGACATTATTGAGTTCTTCTTCAGACATGACCGCAAAACTATCATCTACGCTCAGCCCGACCAGACCGGGATGTTCATTTTCAGCATTGATCAGTGCTGAAAAAAGTCCCGCATAGCCACCGAACATCTCCACATCCACCACAGACAGTACATTGTCTATAAGATCAGGGTGTTCTATGAGTGTTTTTAAAATGCTCAACTGTGCCACATCATCTCTTTTTTGCGTGAAATTATCCCTTGCCTGTGCAGGATTTGTCTCTTTCCCGAAAAATGAGGGTGAAAGTCCCAACACTGTTGCCGCCATAGGGATGTAAGCATCTTTAATGATTTGACTGAGAGTATCGAGATACTGTTTCACTGTCCCAAAAGCCGCTTCTTTTGCCCGTGGGTCATTAAGATCATACCCGGAAGCGATCATTTCCAGAACAAAAGGTATCAGCGGTTTAGCCTCACGAAGCAGCTTGGCGACCTCTGCACTCTGCCCCTTTGCTATGAGGTCTGCAGGGTCCAGTCCATCAGGGAAAAGCACTACGCCTCCATCAAATCCTGCAACAGATAGCATCTGTGCCGCCTTCAGTGCGGCAGCCACCCCTGCTTTGTCACCATCATAAGCCAAAATGACTTTAGGGTCCCCTTTACGCAACAGGGGTAAATGTTCTGTCGTAAGCGCTGTACCCATCCCTGCTACGGCTTCTTTAAACCCTGCCTGATGGAACATCACCACATCCAGGTAACCTTCACAAATAATGATCTTTTTATTTTTATAAATGCTCTCTTTGGCAAGATGATAGCCATAAAGCAATCGGGATTTATTAAAGAGTTTTGTCTGAGGAGAGTTGATATATTTTGCAGGATGATTGGTGATCGTCCGACCACCAAAACCGACCAGAGCCGCAGAGGGAGAATAGATCGGGAAGGTAATACGTTCTACCAAACGCGCATAATACCCACTGCCGTTCTCACTCTGCGCGATGATTCCCGCTTCTGCTGCTTTGGGCAAAGGAAGCAGTGCACTTTGTAAAAAGTGCATCACTTGCTGCCCGCCTGGGACATAACCTATTTCAAAATTTTCAATGGAACTCTGGCTGATCCCTCTGTCCAACAGATACCTCATGGCTGTTTCATTTTGGTTCAAGTTCTTGACATACCATTGTCCTACCGCTTCAAGTACACGCTTGGCATCGGAATAGTCAGAACTTCCTTTGGTATAGCTCAATGAGAAGTTATTCATGGCAGCGAGTTTTTCTATGGCTTCGGGATAAGAGAGTTTTTCAAGCTCCATCACGAATTTGATACTGTCTCCNCCNACACCACATCCAAAACAGTGATATATCTGCTTGCTTGGACTGACNACAAAAGAAGGTGTTTTTTCTCCATGAAAAGGACAGTTTGCTTTGTAGTTTGCTCCCGCTTTGCGCAACTCTATGAAGCTGCCGANCACATCTACAATNTCAATACTGTTTTTTAAAGATTCTATCGAGGAATTATCTATCATAATAACATTATATCTAATTAGCTATAATCTTACTAACTATTATTCGTTCCCTTCGACAAGCTCTGGGAACGAAATACATATCGGTGGCTGAGCCTGCCGAAGCAAGGACTACTTTGGAACATATACTACCTGCTTATGATGATCCGCTTTTCAGTATTTTACTCATCATTGTCATGAGTCTTATCATTGCCATTGTGACTTATGGGTGGGGTGTATACAGACAGCAAAAAGAAGAGGGGAATCTCCTTAAATTTTTAGAGAAATTTGACAGTTCCGAATGTGCACTGAATACAAGTGAGATGGTCTTTGAACCCAACATGTTCAAACCCCTTACCCTGCTTGCAAAGGCATTTGAAAATGCAGGGGAATACCACAAAGCCATTAATATCTATCTCTACCTCATTAAACATATCCAACATGACAGTGGACAGATTGAACTGATGGAAAGATTGGGGAACACTTATCTTCATGCAGGCTTTTTGGAACGTTCAAAATCCATCTATACAGAAATTTTGCGTAAAAAACCCCGTAATATCCAAGTCTTATATGAACTGGGCATCGTGTATGAGATCATGCAAAAGTATGACAAAGCCAAAGAAGTCTTAGGTCCGCTCAAAATGCTGGGAGAAGAGACACGATCACTTGAAAAATTCCTTGATCTCTCAGAACTCCTGGTCAACAAATCTTTAAATACAGAAGATAAGATCAAAAAGATCAAAAAAATACTGGAAGAAGAACCAAGCCTCTACAGACAAATTGTGTCAGCACTTTTACAGCTTGATACCAGAAGTGCCTGGGAGATCATCGATCCTGAGCGCATCAAAGAACTGATTGATGTCCTCTGGTTCTTACCGAATTCACAACTCGATTTAGATATAATCGCATCAAATGAACAGCTGAAAACTCTCTATTATGTAAAAGGTTATCTTCAGAAACCTAGTACCCACAGCGGTATTTTCAATATAGATATGTTGGCCACTGCAAAACAAAGCGGCTTTGAAGATGGAGATCTTATCTTCTCTTATCTCTGTAAAAAATGTAAACAGAGTTTTCCTGTTTCTTTTAAACGCTGTCCAAACTGTATGGCGATAAATTCTGTTAAAGTTGAGGAAAAAATTGCAAAATCAAGCAAGGAAACAGATTACTCTTTACTCTGATGGATCCAGCCTGGGTAATCCGGGCCCCGGTGGTTATGGCGGTATACTGGAGTTTAAGGGTAACCGTAAAGAGTACTCCGGTGCAGATGTACATACGACCAATAACCGCATGGAACTTCAAGGTGTGATCGAGGGACTTAAACTGCTTAAAGAGCCCTGTGATGTAGAAGTGATCTCTGACAGTTCTTATGTGGTCAAAGCCATTAACGAATGGCTGGAAGGCTGGGTACGGAAAAACTTTAAAAAAGTAAAGAATGTAGATCTGTGGGAAGCCTACCTTGAAGCCGCAGCCTCCCACAATGTAAGTGGGACATGGGTACGAGGACACAACGGGCACCCTGAAAATGAACGTTGCGATGAACTGGCACGGGATGAAGCAGAGAGAATAAAAGCTACACTGTAGCATGGGTTTTCCAACCCACGCTACAAAACTAAATAAAGGAATAAAATATGAATGATTACAGTCAATTGGAAAAACGATTGCACTATACATTTAAAGACAAGCAATTGATTATTGAGGCTTTAACACATAAAAGTGACAAAAAGCCTTACAATAATGAGCGGCTTGAATTTTTAGGAGACGCGGTACTGGACCTCATTGTAGGTGAGTATCTCTTTTTTAAATTCCCAAAATCAGATGAAGGCATACTTTCAAAAATACGTGCTTCACTGGTGAATGAAAGCGGCTTTACCCTTTTGGCAAGAAAGATCAATCTGGGTTCTTATATCTACCTTTCACTGGCAGAGGAAAATAACAATGGCCGAGATAAACCTTCTCTGCTTTCAAATGCCTTTGAAGCGATCATCGGTGCTATTTATCTTGAAGCGGGGTTGAACGTAGCCAAAGAGATAGCGATCGAATTACTTGAAGAGTGTCATCCAAAAATAGACCTTGATTCTCTCTCTAAAGATTACAAAACAGCTCTACAGGAACTGACACAGGCAACACATGGTGTCACACCTGTCTATACTCTTTTGGACTCTTCTGGACCAGACCATAAAAAAGAGTTTCTCATCGCAGTCATACTTGATGACAAAACCATTGCTACAGCAAAAGGGAAGAGTAAAAAAGAAGCCCAACAAAAAGCAGCGCAGCTTGCATTAAAGGAATTAAAAGCATGAATACCTTTGGAAAAAAACTGACCCTCACCACCTTTGGTGAATCTCACGGTAAAGCCCTGGGATGCATACTGGATGGTGTACCCGCGGGTCTTCAGATAGATGAAGCATTTATACAAAGTGAACTGGATAGAAGAAAGCCGGGAAAATCCAAGCTTGAAACCGGTCGTAAAGAAGATGATAAATTTGAAATACTCTCCGGTACCTTTGAAGGTTTGAGTACAGGGACACCTATCGCGATGGTCATCTTTAACACTAACCAAAAATCCAAAGACTATGAGAATGTGAAAGACCTTTTTCGTCCGGGACATGCTGATTTCACTTACTTCCACAAATATGGACTGAGAGACTACCGTGGCGGCGGACGAAGTTCAGCCAGAGAAACTGCAGCAAGAGTAGCAGGCGGGGCCATTGCAAAACTGATGCTGAAAGAGCTGGGTGTCTCTATACAGAGCGGACTTTGTGAAGTAGATGGTATCAAAGGTGAGATACAGGATTTTGAACATGCAAAAAGTTCAAAAATGTATGCCCTTGATCCCCAGATGGAAGCCGCACAGGAAGCAGCGATATTAACTGCTAAGGATAAGCATGATTCTGTAGGCGGTGTTGTACTTACTACGGCTACTGGCGTACCCATTGGTTTGGGAGAACCACTCTATTACAAACTTGATGCCATACTTGCAGAAGCGATGATGGGTATCAATGCGGCCAAAGCCGTAGAGATAGGGGATGGTGTTGCCTCTACCCACCTCAAAGGCAGCCAGAACAATGATGAGATCACAGCGAAGGGGTTTACATCCAATCACTCCGGTGGTATGCTGGGAGGTATTTCCAATGGCGATACGATCATTGTAAAAACACACTTCAAGCCCACTCCCTCTATCTTTCAGGAGCAGCAAACGATCACCACCCACAATGAAGAGGTCAAATGTAATCTCAAAGGACGCCATGATCCCTGTGTTGCCATCAGAGGTGCTGTGGTATGTGAAGCGATGATGGCTCTGACACTTGCAGATATGACACTGCTCAATATGGGGAAGAAGATGGATCACTTAACGGCTATTTACAAGGGAGATACTGCATGAAAAAATTAGGGCTTGGGATGCTCGGGATCATTCTTGTCGCTGTGATCTACTACTTTACTCTAGGTGCTGATCAAGTACGGGAAAAACTCCAGCAAGAGTTAAGTACACAACTTACTGAGCTTGAAACCAAAGGTTTTAGTATAAGTGAAAGAGAGATCAAAAAAAGAGAAGAACATTTTGTCATCTCTCTGGCTGATCCAAAAAAGGCTTCTGCATTTTTGAAAGAGCAGGGGCTGGAATTCAGCATACAGGAAGCAGAAGAACTCAAAGGCATGAAAGTAGGTGTTGATGTAGAGTACCTGAGTCATGCTGTCGCTTTAGAACTCTATCCTGTGGCACTGCCGACGCAGATGAGCACTTCCGTAACGGATGAAAATGATAAATTGATCCTGGCACAGATTGAAAAAATGCTGGAGAAAAAAACATTTCTTCTCCATGTGGAAGCAGACTACAGTACGACTACATTTAAAGGATATGTCAAAGATATCAATGAAACAGTGCAAGGAGAAGAAGAAGCAAAACTGAGACTGCAGGGACTTCACTTTTCAGGAAATATCAAAGGGGACAGAGTATCTCAGATCAAACAAACACTTAACGTAATGAGACTCTACGTAAGTGATGAGATCAATATGTATCTCTCCGGTCTAGAAAGTAATTATACACTGACAGGAGACTCTGTGTATGACTATAGCACGGAGTACACTATAGAGAAGATGAGAATGAACAGTAACACTGAGTTTGACCTCACTGCAGATGAGATCACAGTACACTCTACCTCTACAGTCAAAGACGGCCTGGTCTCGGAAACACTCAAAAGTAAAATGAAAGCAATGGAAATACTCCTGGAGGGAGACAGACTTGCCCTGGAAAATTCACTACTCGATCTGAAAGTGGATAACCTTGATGTGAGTGCTTTTGAAAAATTGCAAACGGTAGATCCGGAAAATGAACAGGAATTCAATGCAGCATTACAAAAACTCATCTCAAATAATGTACATTTAGAGATTACAACCCTCTCTGCAGACAAAGTCACACTGCAGGGTAAAAAAGTGGATGGATTCAGACTTCACAGTACGCTTGATATAGATAAATCTCTAAACATTTCCCGTATGGAAGCAAATCCAATGTATGCACTCGATAAGATCGATGCAAACTTAAAAATATCACTCTCAAAAGAACTCCTTGATGTGATCTCAAGACAACCTGAAGCCATGATCGCCTTAATGATCTTCACCCCGAAAGATGTCAATGGCAAACAAGTGTACAGCGTAGAACTCAAAGATGGTACTTTAAATGTGAACGGGAAGTCTATATTAAAATAGTTTGCTTTTATCACATGAAGTCTATGGATGATCCAAACCTTTAACCCGAAAGGTTTTCCGATGTACTTCACACCGCTCATATTTGACTAAAGCCTCTATATGGGCTTTGGTACCATATCCTTTATGTTTTTCAAACCCGTACTCAGGAAACGTTTTTGCCATCTCTACCATCTCTCTATCCCGTGTCACTTTTGCCAAAATACTTGCGGCACTTACCTCTTGGATCTTGTCATCAGCCTTGACCATCGTGCTAATGTTGTCAACCCCAAAAGTGCTGTTCCCATCAAAGAGATAGTCCACATCAGGCAAATGCTTCTGTATACTCTGTAAACCCAGATGTAAACACTTGGAAATACCCAATTCATCTACTTCTTGCGCAGAAAAAGAGACAATATGATACTCAGAGTTTTCTATGACCAGAGGATAAAGCGCTTCACGTTTTTTCTCTGTCAGCTTCTTTGAATCCATCAACCCATCCACAGGATTTCTCAACACCACACCAGCCATCACAAGAGACCCCGCCAAAGGACCCCTCCCTGCTTCATCTATACCGCATAATGGTTTTTTATTCATTTTATTCTCCTCGCACAAAAGGTAATATCATCAACGTTATAAAAATTAATCTATTATAAAATTCATTACCCACGACAGCTCTTCACATTTTCTTCTTTTGGGTTCGTTTTCTTATTTGTTGTGAGACAAAGAAGAAAAGGAATAAAGAAAAAGTTTATGCCTCATTAAGCAGTGAGAGAAACTCACTTCCATACCTCTCAAATTTCACTTCCCCGATCCCATGCACATCCAACATATCTTCTTTGCTTTGCGGCTGTTTCACAGACAAATCCTTCAAAGTCTTATCTGAAAATACGATATACGGAGGGATACCTTTTTTCGAAGCGATCTGCGTCCGTAAAGTGCGAAGTTTATCATAGATATCAACATCATAATCATCAAAATACGTCACTTTCTTTTTCGTCTCAGCTTTTTGTACCGTGAGTCTCTCTTTTTTGAGCTCGATCGTATGCCCGCCTTTGATAACTTCCACACCAAATGCTGTTAACTTATAAACTTTGAACTCACCTATCTCCACTGCATTCAACTCTAAGAGTTTGTCTCCAATCGTCAGCCATTGGGCTTTGCTGTATTCATCTCCTATACCATACACAGAAAGGCTGTTATGCCCATTTTGCAGTAGCCTCTGCTCTTTGCTTCCTTTCAATACATCGATCACATAGTGCAGTCCAAAGTTCTGCTCTGTGCGTAAGATGGTGGAGAGCAGCATACGTGCTGCTGTGGTAATGTCTATCTTTTCACTTGCAGGTGCTGTACAGTTGTCACACTTATCCGTACAATCATCCATACGATCATCAAAATACGCTGCAACACTCTGATGTCTACAGTTCTCTGAGTTGGCAAAACGTACCATACTGTCAAGCTTATTAAAGGCATGTTGTTTGTAAGGTGTTTCAGGCAGATCTTCGATGAACATCTTTTGCTGCACGATATCCTGCGCGGAAAAAAGCAACAACGTTTCAGAGGCTACCCCGTCTCTTCCTGCACGTCCTATCTCCTGATAAAAGTTTTCCAAAGTCTTTGGCATGGTCATATGTACCACAAAACGGATGTTAGACTTATCTATCCCCATCCCAAAGGCAATGGTGGCCACCACTATCTGCACTCTGTCTGCTACAAAATCTGCGTAGGTATTGTTTTTTTCTTCTGTAGGCAGTCCTGCATGGTAAGCCTTTGCTTCGATGCCTTTGGTTTGTAAAAAGTGTGCTACTGCCTCCGTAGACTTACGTGAAAGTGTATAGATGATACCGGACTCATCTGTATGCTCTTTCAAAAACTCCATCAACTGTGCCCGTCCATCTTTGATGCGATGCTTTGCATTGATCGTTAAATTGTCACGGAAGAGAGAACCTCTTACACGTTTTGGATCCACCAATCCCAGGTTTGAAGCGATGTCACTCTCTACAGCATGGGTTGCTGTTGCCGTGAACGCTGCTATGGGTGTGGTAGAAAACTGCTCTTTGAGCAAAGAGAGCCGTCTGTAATTTTCTCTAAACTCATGTCCCCACTCACTCACACAGTGTGCTTCATCTATGACAAAGAAGTTGATAGGGAGTTGATGTAAAAGATTTAAAAAATACCCGTTTGTCAAACGTTCAGGGGCAACATAAAGCAGTTTTATCTCACCTGCACGTAACTGTGCTTCTATCTGTTGACTCTCCTCAAGGTTTTGCATGGAGGAGAGCATCGCGGCAGGAATACCGTTGGCTTTGAGCGCTACTACCTGGTCATGCATGAGGGCAAGTAAAGGAGAAACAACCACCGTCACCCCTTCCATCAGAAGTGTAGGAAGTTGGTAACAGAGAGACTTACCTCCACCTGTCGGGAGTATCATCAAGACATCTTGTCTGTTGACGATCGCATCCACCACTTCTTCCTGTAAAGGTCTAAAAGAGCTGTGTCCAAAATAGTGTTCAAGGGTTTCTAATTTATTCATAAGAGCAGTGTACCTTGTTTAAAAGAAAAGAAATAAAAAACATGTCAAATTGTAATGTTTTTTATGAAAATTTGTATCCTACACCCCAAACAGGATGAAAATAATTCTGTGCATTTCCCGGATCGATCTTATTTTTAAGCCGATTGATCGCAACATTGATGGCATTATCATTAACCCCCTCACCTTCCACTCCCCATACCTCATCACGAAGGAAATCTCTTGCAAGTGCTTTATCGATATGTTTCATAAAGGTATGCAGTAGTTTAAATTCGAGGTTTGTCAGAGAGATGATCTCTCCGTTGATAATAAGATCTTTTTTTGCCAGATCCATTGTAAGCAGTTTATACTTGATACGTTCCTGTTTTTGTAAAGCTCCAGTACGTTTCAGGAGTGCTTTAACCCGTAGAGTCAATTCTTTGGGAGAAAAAGGTTTACAGATATAGTCATCACCTCCGCGTTCAAACCCCTCTTCAAGGTCAGATTCTTTGTCTTTTCCGGTAAGGAAGATAACAGGGATCTCATATCCTACACCGCGTAAATAAGTGATAAACTCACTTCCTTCCATCCCAGGAAGGTTACGGTCAACCAATAGGAGAGAAGGTGTCTCTTCTTCCAAAAACTGCTCTACATTGTCCGTAGAGAGAAAGCCTGTAACCGAGTAACCTTCTTTTTCTAGATGATACTCTATCAGTTCTAAAATATCTTCTTCATCTTCGATGACAACTATTTCTATATTTTCATTTTGCATCTGTGCATTATAGCACAGGGAATTTAGGGTACCACCTATAATTAGAGGTTCCCTTTAGAGTTTTCCGCCTATTCTTGCAAACATCAATCTTGTGACAATGTCTTCCAGGCGATCAACGATCTTCAAATTTTTTCTGATGTACTTCAGGATATTGATGTACTCTTCATTCACTTTGTGGTCTTTATGCATCATTTGCAAAACATCTTTCTCGATCATAGAGTAGACATCATCTGTCTTAGAGTATTCCACAGCGATCTTTGCAGCGAGGTCTTTAACATTATCCATATCTTCTGTTTCATTGATCATCTCTATCGTATATTCCAGCGCTTTGATGGTACAACGGTTAATAGAGAGTGATTCCTTTATGATACGTTTCATCTCTTCATCTGTATCAGGATTACAGATCTCCATATTTTTCATATAATTTTTTTCATTGGTAGCGATACGCTGCAATGCAGAGGTGATCTTCAAAAAAGCGACCATCTCTCTAAGGTCACTTGCTTCAGGGGTATAGAGTGCAAAAATAGTCAAGATGAGATTATCGATCTCATCCACATTATGATTGATCGTTTTGAGTGGTACTTTCACCTGCTCAAAACTTTTTTCATCACATGTTTCCAGCGCATGTAACGCCAATTTTTGAGAGATCGTAAGATTTTCCAATATCTCTGCTGTCTTTTCTCTTACTTCTGCCAATTTTTCTTCATTTTTAGTTAACATTTTTTTTCCTATTATTCATTCTCATATTTCATGGACAAAGTCCATAAGACTTCTTATCCAAATCTACCTGTGATGTAATCTTCTGTCAACTTCTCTGCAGGGTTCAAAAAGATATTCTCTGTTTTGTCAAATTCTATGATATCGCCCAGATACATAAAGGTTGTATAGTCACTCAAACGGCTCGCCTGCTGCATGTTATGCGTCACTATAGCGATCGTAATATCTTTTTTGAGTTCGGTAAGAAGCTCTTCAATTGCCCCAGTAGAGATAGGATCAAGTGCAGAGGTCGGTTCATCAAAAAGCAGGATCTCCGGCTTAAGTGCTACCGATCTTGCGATACAGAGACGCTGCTGCTGTCCACCACTTAATCCCATGGCACTCTCTTTGAGACGGTCTTTTGCTTCTTTCCAGATCGCTCCATCTTTGAGTGCTTTTTCCACCATACCGTCAAGTTCACTTTTATTTTTGATACCCTGAAGTCTCAAGCCATAAGCAACATTGTCATAAATACTCATAGGAAAAGGTGTAGGCTTCTGAAAGATCATACCGATACGCTGTCTCAAGCCTATCAGTTCATTCTCTTTTTGAAGTTTAAGTATATTTTCCATCTTTCCGGAATCCTGATTGAGGAGATCGATCTTTCCTTCATATTTGAATCCCGGATAGAGGTCATGTATACGATTCATCGCACGAAGAAGGGTAGACTTACCACATCCGCTCGGTCCGATCAGTGCCGTGATCTTATTCTTGTAAATTGGAAGGTTATTTGCCTTCAGTGTAGGTTCCGGTGCTCCCGGATAGGTAAAAGAAAAATCCTTTACATCCATCACTTTTTGTAATTCATTGCTTTCCATACACTTTTCCTTAATGTTTGTTTCGGGTGAAATATCTACCCAAAAGGTTGATCAGTAAAACGATCATCGTCAATATAAATGATGCCGCCCATGCCAGCTCTCTGCTCTCTGCATCGGGGTAGGTTGCCAAATTGTAAATACTAACGGTCAATGAGGGAAACTGATCGCTCAGATCCATCGTAAAAAATTGGTTGTTCGCCGAAGTAAAAAGTAAAGGTGCCGTCTCTCCGATGATCCTTGCAAAGGAAAGGAGGATACCCGTCGTAACCCCTACTTTTGCCGCTTTGAGCACGATCTGTACAATGATCTTATGCTTAGACCCCCCAAGTGCGATACCAGCTTCTCTAAGCTCCTGAGGAACCAGTGCCAGCATATTGTCTGTTGTACCGATAATGATCGGGATCATCATGATCGCAAGTGCCACGATACCTGCCCACCCGTTGAACGAGCCCACAGGATCGACCATCAAAGCAAAGACAAAAACACCGATCACGATCGAAGGTGCAGAGGTCATGACATCACTCAGTGTTCGCGTCACTGAGGCGAACTTGCTCCCGTGACCATACTCACGCAGATAGATACCTGCCAAAACACCCAGAGGAACAGCGATCACCGTCGCTATCAGTGCCATAGTAAACTGTCCGACAAGCAGGTTACGGATACCACCTTCTACAAGGTCCTTGGTAAAGGTGCTTAAGTGAATACTTGCGATGCCTTTGTAACTAAGCGTAATGAGGATCCAAAAGAGAAACCCAAGTCCTATAAATGCTGAGATAGTAGAGAGTATCATCACTATTTTATTAAGTACTAATCGATTCATTTTTCCCTCCTGTTAATGTTTTTTTCTACCAAGAAAGTAGAATTTAGCCAAGGCGATCACTGAGAAACTGACCACAAAGAGGATCAGTGCCAGGTAATACATACTTGAAAGTTCAAGGTCTTGTGCTTCAGCAAAGTTATTTGCCAAGAGAACCGGTATCGAAGTGGTCGGGTCTGTTATCTTGTTTGGTATACTCATCACAGAACCGATCAGGAATGCCACCGCCATCGTCTCACCCAATGCACGTCCGAGTGAAAGGATGATCGAACCGATGATACCGCCTTTGGAATAAGGCATCACAACATCTTTAATCACTTCAAACTTCGTCGCACCTATGGCATAAGCAGACTCTTTCAGTACATCAGGTGTCGTATTCATAGAGTCACGTGTGATCGCTGCCATAAAAGGAATGACCATGATCGCCAGGACAATACCTGCAGTTAAAAGTCCTACACCGTTACCGCCAAATATTGACTGTACGATCGGTGCGAAATAAAAGAGTCCCCACATACCGTAAATGATACTCGGGATCGCCGCAAGCAGTTCGATCGCCACACCGAAAGGTTTAACGATCTTATCGGGTGCGATCTCGGTGAGGAAGATAGCAATTCCCATTGCGATCGGTGTTGCGAGGATCATTGCGATCAGTGTACTCAACAATGTACCTACAACAGGAATATACCCACCAAAGATTCCGCCTTCATCATCTTCACCCGGTTCCCAGATCTCAGTATAGAGAAAGTCAAAACCAAACGTGTACAGAGATTCCTGTGCGAGATTAAAGAGTACCGAAAAGATCCCGACAAGCATAAAAAAAGCAAGTGTTGCAGAGAGAAAAGAAAAATTCTTAAAGAGTTGACCGCCCATTATTTACCTTCGTTATTATTTGAGTGGAGATTATAGTGAGAGTTGGTAACATTTTGGTTACGAATCGAAGATATCCTCTTACAAGTATTCAAGGAGTTAGAAGGAGTTATCTGATTCGTATAGGTCTAAGTAGTACGTCATTCCCGGGTCAGACCCGAGGACGATGTAGCGATAGAAGTGAAAAAGTCTTACTTGATTTTGTTCGCTTCCCAATAAGCTCTGATCTGATCTTTTGTCTCTTTTGGAAGAGGTACATAACCAAGTTCAGTTGCTGCTGCATCACCGTTAGTGAAGGCCCAGTCAAAGAATTTAGTGACTTTTTTGTTCTGTTCAGCTTTCTCTGTCGGAAGCAAGATAAATGTTGCTGCAACGATCGGATACGAAGTTGCACCTGCAGGGTCACCGATCACGGCATAGAAGTTATTGTCAGGTGTCCATGTTGCATATTTTGCAGCATCCTGGAAAGATTTCAGTGTCGGGTTGATATATTTACCCTCTTTGTTCTCTACTTGAGCTGCCGGTAAACCTAATTTGATCTTATAAGAGTACTCGATGTACCCGATAGAGTTTTTGATCTGCTGGATATTTGCCGATACACCTGAATTTGATTTACCCGCTACCACTTTTGGTGCTTTCCACGTAGGCTTTTTACTTATTTTAAACTCTGG
>JGI24024J18818_10000121_pt1 | contig 23812 bp, 21 predicted proteins | sample Cruoilmetagenom2_FD_18818 | JGI IMG/M metagenome (IMG submission 18818) | reverse complement strand
CTCCAGGAAGTGGATAACCTGTTGTTCACTTCTACTTTTGATGATACAGCGGCAGCTGCTGTAGCACTTGATGGAGACCTGGAAGCCCCGGAAATTTCAAAAGAAATATCTTTGGATGGGTTTAAACCCGACCAGCGATTCCTTCGGGGACTGTACTCCGGCGGAACACTGGCATATGAAGCCCTGCTGATCCTGGATCGTTATTTGCCGGCCGTGTATTCCAACGTGCCGATAAACAAGGACCTTAAACTGGAGAATTCCCTGGTCAGCCAGGAGCACAGCATTGTTGACCTGGGAGAAGATGAGTTCACGGTGGGGCGTTTACACCCCATGATGGACAATGAACTGCGGATTAATCGCCTGGGGATGGAAGCGAAGGATCCGGAAGTGGCCCTGATCCTGCTGGATGTGGTTCTGGGGCACGGTTCGCACCCCGATCCGGCAGNTGAACTNGGACCAGCCATTAAAGCAGCTAAAGAGACAGCTGGCAAAGCCAAGCGGCGGCTTGATGTGATTGTCACCCTTTCAGGTACGGATCTCGATCCCCAGGGGATGGCAAACCAGCAGAAGGTACTTGAAAAAGCAGGTGCCCAGGTCTTTCTGAGCAGTGATAGGGCAGTTCGTTATGCTGCCCGGCTGGTCCGCCAATTGAATGAAAGCTCTGATCCTCAACCAGCAACCAGCTTTAAGCCAGTGGACCTGGCATCCTTTAAGGGAGAATTTGCTGCTATCAATGTAGGATTGGAATCCTTCACAGAAAGCCTGAAATTTCAGGAAGCCAGTGTGATCCAGGTGGACTGGAAGCCTGCCGCAGGTGGAAATGCCGATCTGGCAGCCCTGCTGGAAAAAATGAAAGGATAAAGGAGAGCACGCCAGATGAAAGAATTTACAGCCGCCTGTGTCCAGATCGCGATAACTCCGAACAAACCCCGGGAGAATATCAATAAATGTGTTGAGTGGCTGGATAAAGCCGTGGAGGACTATCAGGCTGACCTGGTTGTCTTCCCGGAAACTGTGACCACGGGCTTTGATACTGGTCTTTCAGCTGATGAGTTATGGGAACTCGTTGATGACGCACCAGGAAAATTGACAGAAACAATCCAGGCCAGGGCCAAAAAGCTGGGCGTTCATGTAGTCTGGCCGACTTACCGCAGGGCCGGAGAAAAAGGCAGGATCCTGAATGCGTCTATCCTGATCGGCCCGGATGGAAAGATCATCGGTATTTACGATAAGACTCATCCCTTCCCTGGAGAGAGAAAGGAATTTGGCGGTTGGACCGAGACTGGGACCAGCGCTGAAGTCTATGAGACTGAACTGGGCACGATTGGGATGATCATTTGTTATGATGGCGATTTTCCGGAATTGTCCCGACTGCTGGCAGTAAAAGGGGCTGAGGTCATCGTCCGTCCCTCTGCTTTACTGCGTTCCTATGATATCTGGTATATAACCAACTGCGCCCGGGCTTATGATAACCACGTTTATATGGTCAGCACCAATATGCTGGGTTCCGACGCGGGGGGCAATTATTATTTTGGCCACAGTATGATAGTCAATCCGATTGCCTGGCGATTGGCCCAGGCCCGCGGTACAGAAGAGATCATTGCTGCCAAACTGGATCCTGATCCTCTGCGTTACATAACCACAGGTAGTAAAAGCTTACAGCCATTTGATCACCTGGAGGACCGTAATTTGGCTCTTTATGAAGAGATTTTAAAAGAAGCCCGTTCGAAATTCGAACCGGGAAAGCGCTATACCAAGAAGTCCTGACTTATTACTCACTGAACCTGGTTGAAAAGGAGCTAGGAATGGATATTGAAAAAGCAAATCAAGAAGCAGTTGAACGCATGATGGAAGCCCGGCCGGTTTTGGTAGGCCTGGGAAAAGCCATCGATGTCATCCCGGGCATGAAGGATAACCTGCTGCTGCATGCCGGCCCGCCCATCACCTGGGAACGGGCTTCTGGACCAATGCGAGGAGCTATCACCGGGGCTTTGATCTTTGAAGGCAAAGCCAAGGATATGGAAGAGGCTCAAAAATTAGTGGAGTCCGGGGACATTGAGCTGGAACCGTGCCACCATCACCAGGCAGCGGGACCAATGGCGGGTGTGATCTGCCCCTCCATGTCAGTTTATATCCTGAAGAACACAACCCATGGGAATAAATCTTATTCCAATTTGAATGAAGGCTACGGCAAAGTGCTGCGCTACGGCGCTTACAGCGAAGAAGTGCTCGCCAAACTGCGCTGGATGGAAGATGTGATGGCTCCCTTGCTGAAAGAAGCCATAGAATCCAGTGACGGGATAGATATCCGATCTTTATTGGCGGAATCTCTGCATATGGGTGACGAAGGCCACAACCGCAACAAGGCCGGATCGATCCTCTTCACAGCCAAACTGGCACCCTTGATTACTGCTGTGACCAAGGACAACAAAGCAGCTTCCGAAGTACTAGCATTCCTGGGAGAAAATGCGCTGAGTGTGTTGAACCCGGTTATGGCCGCGTGCAAAGCCATGTCAGATGTCGCTCACGGGATCGAGGGCAGCACGATCGTCAGTGTGATGGCCCGCAACGGAACCGATTTTGGCATCCGCATCAGTGGCCTGGGAGACCGCTGGTTCACAGCTCCTGTTCCCACTCCTAAAGGGTTATATTTCCCCGGATACACGGAAGAGGATGCTAGCGGCGATATCGGGGACAGCACAATCACTGAGTCAGCAGGCATTGGAGGTTTTGCAATGGCGAGCGCTCCAGCGATCGTGAACTTCGTCAGCGGGACCCCAAAAGACGCTATCAATACCACCATGGAAATGTATGAGATCACTTATACGGAGCATAAATACTTCACCATCCCATCTTTGGATTTCAGGGGTACACCCACGGGGATGGACCTCAGAAAGATCGTCGAAAAGAATATCACCCCCCGTATTAACACAGGAATCGCCCATAAGGAAGCTGGAATTGGACAGGTAGGGGCCGGTTTGGTACGCCCGCCCATCACTCTCTTCCAGGAAGCTCTGCTGGCTTATGCAGAGCATTATAAAATCAGCTAAAACCGTCGATACCTGATCTATCAACCAGGGAGGAAGTACATGGATAGAGAAAAAATCATCACTATGCTGGACCAGGCCAGGATGTATGATCTGAACCAGGCTCTGAGTATATTCACGCCGCCTTACCCGGGTGAGATGCCCCTGCAGGTGCATTTCTTTAAAAGATTGACCGGTTCATTTGGTGGGGGAATGGGAGCTAACGGCCAACTTATAGAATGGAGCAATAATACTGGCACTCACCTGGTAGGACCGCGGGCCTTCCACTCAGGCGCCCGGGCCATCGCTGATATCCCCTTGGCTGATCTGTCCGGTAAAGGTATTGTAGTTGATATATCTGAAGAAGTTTCTGATTACAGTCTGTACACTCCGGAGATGATCACATCCAAGGTGGACCTAAAAGAAGGGGATATTCTGATCATCAATACCGGCTATCACAAATACGGCTGGGATCAGCCCGATGTGCCCAATGAGAGCGCCCAGGGTGGGATCGAGAACAAGGAGTTTGGTTATTACCTGCGCCATCCTGGACCATCGCCTGAGTTCTTCCAATGGGCCATGGACCTGAAGTTGAAGATGATCGCAGTGGACTGCGGCTGCGCGGAACATCCCATGAATACCAATCTGCGCTATATGCACGCCCGCGAATTTGAAAAAGCAGAAGCCAAATTGAAAGAGACCCACGGTAAAAGTTGGGATGAATTATTCCCTCCCGAGGAATACCACAAACTCACTCATGTGGAAATGCCCCAGAGCGGGCTGCTGCTAGCTGAGTCGCTGGGGGGAGAGATCGACCAGCTCAAGAACCAGCGAGCCTGGATCATGGTCTTCCCGATCCCCTTCATGGAAGTTGAGTCGTCCTGGAGTCGAGTGGTAGCCCTTCAGGCGCCGAAAGGTATGGATGAGGAGGAGTTCTATAAAAAGATGGGAGATATCCGGATGATGGATATGACCCTGCCCTTCAGTGTGCAGACCCCCCAATGGGCCAATTATGTGCCGCTGACAGTGAACTATACCAAGCGCGTGGGAGGACAATATTTTGGCCTGGGACGCAACAACGCTCACTGCAAGGCCAGCTTCCACCTGGCGACGCATATGGATGGTGCAAAACATTTCCATGCCGCTGGATCCACGATTGGCGAAACCCCCTTTGAGAAATGGTTCGGTCCCGGCGTAGTGGCTGATATCTCTGAATTTGTCTCAGATACCAGTGTGTATACACCGGAAATGGTCAAAAAGGTGGTAGACGTGAAAAAGGGCGATATCCTGATTATCAAAACCGGTTATCACAAATATGGCTGGAATAGCCCAGACTCGGATGAATTTCGCTACATGATCCGCCATCCAGGTCCATCACCGGATTTTGGCGATTGGTGCATCGAAATGGATATCAAGTGGCTGGCAGTGGACTGTGTGGCCATGGAACATCCTATGAACACAATCCAGAGGGATTGGCATCCAAAAACATTCGAGGAAGCCAATCAAAAATTGATCAAGCAGTATGGCGCGGGATGGGATGAGATCTATCCCTTTGACAAGTATTACCAGGATATGCATTTGAACCTGTTCCCCAAGGGCATAATCCATGCTGAGAACCTGGGGGGCGAATTGGCAGACCTGGAAAGCGGCCGTTATTATATCGGTTGTTTCATTCAAAAGGGGATGGAGCTAGCTTCCTGCTGGGCCCGTTTTGTGGCTTTTAAGGAAAATGATTAAAAAGAGGTAGATATGATCCTGGTAACTGGAGCAGCAGGTAAAACTGGCCTGGCGGTCATCCGGAAGCTGAAAGAAAATGGCGACCCGGTACGGGGGCTGATCCATCAAGAGGCCTATAGTGATACAGTCCAGGCTGCCGGCGCGGATGAGATCCTTCTGGGAGATCTGTTGAACCCGGAAGATATCAAAAGAGCCATGGAGGGTATCAGAGCTGTATACCATATCCCCCCCAATGTGCACCCCCGGGAAGTGGAAATTGGTGAAATCGCTATCTCCACGGCATTGGAAAAGGGTGTGGAACATTTTGTTTATCATTCAGTGCTTCACCCCCAGATCGAAGCCATGCCCCATCACTGGCTAAAACTGCGGGTGGAAGAACGGCTGATCGCTTCAGGCCTGTCATTTACAATCCTCCAGCCCACGGCATATATGCAGAACATCACATCCCAACTGCAGAGGATCAAAGAACGCGGGATCTACCAGGTTCCATATCCGCCCGAAACCAACCTTTGTCTGGTAGATCTTTTGGATGTAGCCCAGGTAGCAGCTATTGTCCTGGCAAACACCACCCATGACGGGGCTGTCTACCAACTGGTAGGTACAGGGTTAACATCACAAAACGAGGTTGCGGCTTTGATCAGCAAGCTGTTAGGACAGGAAATCAGAGCTGATCAGATCTCATTGGATGATTGGAAAGAACAGGTTGCAAAAACTGGCCTGGGATCCTACCAGGTCTCGGCCCTGGTGAAAATGTTCCTTCATTACCAGGCTCATGGCTTTTCTGGCAGCCCGCGAATGTTATCCTGGCTGTTAGGCCGTCAGCCTATATCCCTGGAAGAATGTCTCCAGCGTGAGATCATGCGCTTGAAACTAGTGTGAGTTTTAAGACACCAACTATAATTCAAATATCAGGTGTGCGTTACTAAGAGAGAGGTACTATGAAGCCAGCACCCTTTAAGTATTACGCCCCACAATCTATTCCCGAAGTCCTGGAACTCCTCAATGAACATGGGTATGATGCCAAAGTATTGGCCGGAGGACAAAGCCTGGTTCCGATGATGAATTTCAGGCTGGTGCAGCCTGCTGTCCTGGTGGATATCAACAAAATCCCGGAGCTTTCCTATATTGAACCCCACGATAAAGGTGTCCGCTTGGGTGCCATGGTGCGCCACAGCCAGGCGGAGAAAGATCCCTTGATCAAAGAACATGCGCCCTTGATCCATGAAACAATGCCCCAGATAGCTACAGTGCAAATTCGCAACCGGGGCACAATCGGCGGAAGTCTGGCGCACGCGGATTCATCAGCGGAATTAGTGGTTGTAACTACTGCCCTGGATGCCAAATTCAAAATCCAAAATCAGAAAGGGGAGCGGCTGGTTCCCGCCGCCAAATTTTTTGTTGGACTGTTAACGACGTCCATGGAACCGGAAGATCTGCTGGTTGAGGTCCAAATTCCTCCTATGCCCGCCCATTCCGGCTGGTCACTCAAAGAAGTGGCCCGAAGGCCGCATGACTTTGCCCTCATGGGTGTGGCTGTTATCTTGACGCTGGACAAAAAAGATTGCTGTACAGAAGCGCGCATGGTGTATCTCAGCGCCGGGGATGGTCCGATTTCGGCTCCGGAAGCAACCAAGCTGCTGATTGGTAACGAGATCACCCCCGAATTGATCACAGCGGCTGCTGAAAAAGCGGCGGCGGATGAGATCGATCCTGGCAGCGATATTCATGCAACGGCTGAATTCCGGCGTCATTTGGCTAATGTGCTTACCCGCAGAGCCCTTGAAGAAGCACTTCAACGAGCCAAAGGCGGAAACTAGGAGACCAGCATGGAAAATACATTTGAACTTTCCGTCACCGTAAATGGCACATCCTATCAAAAGGTTATAGATCCAAGAACCTTATTAAGTGATTTCCTCAGGAATGACCTGGAATTGACCGGGACCCATGTGGGCTGCGAACATGGAGTTTGCGGCGCCTGTACTATTATATTGAATGGGGACCCGGTGAGGTCCTGCTTGCTATTCGCACCCCAGGTCCATGGTCAGGAGATCATTACTGTGGAAGGCTTGGGAACAGTGGATGATATGCATCCACTCCAGGAAGCTTTCCGGGAAGCCCATGCCCTGCAGTGTGGGTTCTGCACCCCGGGTTTCCTGACCACGCTTGTGCCCTGGCTGGAAGAGAACCCCAATCCCACTGAAGAAGAGATCCGGGAAGCGATTTCCGGAAATCTGTGCCGCTGCACCGGTTATCAGCATATCATTGACGCTGTGAAACTGGCTGCAGAAAAAATGAACTGATAATAAAAATTCCCCGTAAGCCTGACTAGGTATCCAGACGAGGTGCTGCTGTGACTTACAAAGTAATAGGAAAGAGAGTAAAAAGGGTTGAGGATCCCCGCCTGCTGACCGGGGGAGCCTTATTTGTGGGTGATGTCAATTTACCCAATATGCTGCATGCAGCGTTTTTCCGCAGCGATTATGCCCATGCAAAGATAAAGAGTATCGATACCAGCCGGGCTAAAGAGATCCCGGGAGTGGTGGGTGTTTATACCGCTGAAGATATGGGAGAGGCCTGGGAACCAGGCCCACCCCTGGTATCGCCGCCACCGACCCTTGAAGGTGTAGTCTTTAATTCTCGCAGGCAGGTCCCCTTGGTGAAGGATAAAGTCAAACATGCTGGGGAGATCATCGCGGTTGTGGTGGCGGAAAGCCGCTATATCGCCGAAGATGCGGTTGAGGAGATCTTTGTTGATTATGAACCGCTTCCGGCAGTGACGGATCTGGAAAAATGCCTCGAACCTGGTCATCCCCTGGTACATGATGATCTGGATACCAACCTGGCTGCTCATTTGGTTCAGAATAAAGGGGATTATGAAGCTGCCAAAAAAGAAGCCGATCTAGTTCTGAAGCGAAAATTCAAATTGGACCGAGGAGCCGCGGCTGCCATGGAAAACCGTGGGATCGTGGTGGATTGGGATCAGAAGAACCAGCATTTGATGGTCTGGGATACTACCCAGTCACCAATACCGATCCGCAACGGCATGGCTACCCGCCTGGGATTAAGGACTCACCAAGTGCGGGTAGTAGCGCCATTTGTGGGTGGTGGGTTTGGTCCCAAGATCATGATGTTTTACGCCGAGGAAATGGTCCTGCCCTGGCTGACCATGAAATTGAACAGGCCGGTGAAATGGATCGAGGACCGCAAAGAAAACTTCTACGCCACGACCCAGGAACGAGAGCAGGTCCAGGAAGTGGAGATGGCTCTTTCAAAAGAGGGGCGCATCCTGGGCATCAAACAAAAGATCATCCATGATACCGGAGCTTTTGATCCTTATGGGTTGACAACACCGCTAAACACTCAATCCCATTCCATGGGGGGATACGATGTGCAGAACTATAACAGTGAATTATTTGTGGTCTTCACCAATAAAATCATTGTGACCCCGGTCCGCGGGGCTGGCCGCCCCCAGGGTATATATATTGTTGAACGAATGCTGGATATCGCCAGCAAGGAATTAAAACTTGATCCGCGGGATGTCAGGCGGTTGAATTTTATTCCCAAGGATGCTTTCCCTTATAACCATGAGATCATTGACCAGGCTTTCGTTGAACTCATCCTGGATTCAGGCGATTACCTTCCGGCCTATGAAAAAGCCCTGGAAAAGATCGAATATGACAAATTCGTTCAGGAGGAACAACCCCGACTGCGGGCTGAAGGGAAACATGTGGGTATAGGTGTAGTTCCTTTTATTGAAACCACAGGTGTTGGACCCTACGAGGGTGCCCGGGTGGCAGTTGAGCCTAGCGGCAAGATCAGCGCAGCCACGGGTGTAGGCACACAGGGGCAAAGCCATATGACTTCTTTTGCCCAGATCATCGCCGAGGAATTGGGTGTGGAAGTGGAGGATGTCAGCCTGGTATCGGGCGATACGGCCGAGATCCACTGGGGGACCGGAACCTTCGCCAGCAGGGGAGCTGTTGTGGCCGGCAACGCCGTTCTGGCTGCGGCCAGCGATGTTCGGAAGAAAGTGCTGAAATTAGCCAGCAAGATCTTGGAAACCCCCGAGGATGAACTGGAGCTGGGGGGTGGTCTAGTCCGGGTGGTGGACATCCCAGAGAAATCTATCAGCCTGGGAGAATTGGCGGTCCTGGCCAATCCTTTCCGCGGCGCAGTGGAACCAGGGACTGAACCTGGCCTGGAATCCATTAAATATTTCGGTCCTGCTTACGGCGCTACAGCTTTTGGTGTGCACGGGATGATCCTGGAAGTGGATCCAGAAACAATGATGATCAAGATCCATAAATACATCGCAGTGGAAGATTGCGGGACCATGCTCAACCCCCTGGTGGTTGAAGGACAGATCCACGGCGGTGTTTCGATGGGCATTGGTAATGCCTATTACGAGAAACTTCACTATGATGAAAACGCCCAGCTATTGAACGCCAGTCTGGTGGATTACCTGATCCCTACTTCAGCAGAAATGCCCCATATAGAGGTCTATCACGAAAACACGCCTGCTCCTAATAATAAACTTGGAACCAAAGGGGTAGGAGAGGCTGGCGCGATCCCGGTGCCGGCGGCCTTTGCCCAGGCGCTGGAAAACGCCTTGCCGGATTTTAATCTGGAAATAACAGAAACCCCGCTCAGCCCCAATCGATTATTCGAGCTGCTTTACAAGTCGGAGGAATAAAGATGAAAGTTGAAGGAGAACACCTGTTTACAGGCACCCAACAGCAGGTCTGGGACCTGTTCCGGGATACCGAGGTGATGGCTGCCGCGCTCCCTGGAACAAAGAAGATGGAGCTGATTGGAGAGAATACCTATGAAGCGGTTATGAATGTCCGCGTAGGACCAGTAGTTGGAGAGTTTTCTGGCCAGCTGGTGATCTCCAATGAAGACCATCCTAACAGCTACACCATGACCGTTGATGGACGCGGAAAACCCGGCTTTCTGAAAGGCGTCGGGGACGTCATTCTCACAAACCAGGGAGAGAATCAGACCTTGATGGGTTATACCGGAGAGGTCCAGATCGGTGGAAAACTGGCTGCAGTGGGCCAGCGTCTGATCGATACTGTCGCAAAAAGCATCATCAGCCAGGCTTTTGAGACCCTGGATAATGCCCTGGCAGAGCGGGTAAGTGCTGAAGCGGAAGGCAGGGAAGCGGCGTATCGAAAAAGTTCGGAGAGCGATTATGCCGCAACCGTTGCAAAAGATTTGATCAAGAATGTCCTGAAGCGTACGGGTAGTAGTGAGGATTCCTGATCAGCAAGGAGGTTGAAATCCTCCTTATTGATCTTTTTAATATGATTACCTGCTTCTTTCCTGCCATTTCTCCAAGTCTGATATTGACAAATGATTAGGTTTAGTTAGAATAAAGTATGCAATGAAAAACAAGAAAAGACGAACACAAATTCAAAGATGCCCAGGAGCGGTTACGCTCTCCAGGGCATTTTTTATTATGTAGAAGGACCACTTTGTGGTTCTTTTTTTTTACAATAATCGAATGGCGTAGAATTTACTGATTGGGTAAGCATTACGAATTATTAAAATCCGGGTTAAATATACTAAGTGGGAAATAATGGAAAAATACCTGGGAAAAGGAGGTGGCCGGATATCTTGCAATAGTCTCGACCAGTATTCATCTTGATAAATGAGCAAAGATCATCTAAATAAGGAGAGAATAAATGGCAATAGCGGACCGAAAAATACCAGGTTATCTTCCCAATGAAGTTCCTCCAATTGGGAAAATGATCATCTTAGGGTTTCAGCATGTGCTGACCATGTTCCCGGCAACGGCATTTTGTGCCTTATTAACCGGGTTCCATCTTTCAACCGTGCTGTTTGTGGCTGGCATGGCGACAGTTGTGGCATTGATCCTGTCAAAGTGGCGGATCGGGAAATTCATCCCCCTCTTTTATGGATCAAGCTTCAGTTATCTGACCGCCTACCTGGCCATTACCAATGCCCAGTGGGGTGTTCCTGCAAGCGATGAGCTGATCAGCCTGATGCAGGCCGGTATTCTTGTCACTGGTGTCATCAATATCATTATCGGCTTCATCATCAAAGCTGTTGGCAAAGAAGCCATTGACAAAGTTCTGCCCCCGATCGTCACTGGCTCCGTAGCTTGTATCATCGGTTTTGGTCTTGGGTTTGCCGCGCTGGATATGGCTGCCGCCAACTGGCTGGTTGCTATTATCAGCCTGGTAGTCACCATTCTGCTGTCAGTTTATCTGCGCGGAAAGGGATTTATAGGCATGATCCCCATCCTGCTGGGTGCAATCGCTGGATACCTGGTCTCCCTTGCGTTGGGCCAGGTTGATTTCTCTGGTGTTGTAGCTGCCAGCTGGTTTGTAGTGCCTCATATCACCTTCCCGACTTTCACAGGCGCTATGGTTGTTACATCGATTTTCAGTATTAGCATCATGGCTATTGCTACCATACCGGAATCCACTGCCCACCTGTACCAGATCAGTCTTTATGTTGATCGGTATGCTGAAAAAGTTGGCGAAGAACCCTATCATCTGGATCAGCATATCGGGTTTAACCTGATCCTGGATGGTATCGGAGACTTCATCAACGGTATGTTTGGTTCCACGGCTGGCACCAACTACGGCGAGAATAACTCGCTGATGGCAATCACCCTCAACTACTCTGGACCTGTTTTGATCATGGCCGGCGGCATTTCCATGCTGCTGGGCTTCATCGGTAAACTGGAGCAGCTTGTTGCCTCAGTCCCCCTGGCAGTCACTGGCGGTCTGGCAATTTACCTGTTTGGCGTGATTGGCATGCAGGGTATTGCGCTGATGGTGGAGAATAACGTTAGCCTCTTCAACCCCCGCAACCTGGCTGTAGGCGCGGTGATCATGGTCATCGGCATTGGTGGAAATATTGGATATGCTGGCGGATTCCTGCCCATCCCCATCTTCCAGGGAATTTTCCCCAGCGGGTTACCTGCAATTGCAACGGCTGCGGTGCTTGGTATTCTGATCAATGCGGTTTTCTTGATCTTTACACCTCCTGAAGCAGCGGAACTTTAATAACACCTAAAAATTTGATAAATGGGCATCCCCTCCCAGGCGGATGCCCATTTCTTAATTGACAAGGTACCAGCGAGAATAGGAAATTAGTAACCCCCCGTACCCCATGACTGGGGTGTATAATCAAAATCTACCTTTTTGAACCCGTTTTTGGTTTAAAAAGATTATTTTCCTCGCTTACCAAAAATCACCAGGGAGCAAAAGAAGGCTTACATATCTAAGTATTACTATTGATCATCGCAGGACTGGCAGGAGGAATTATTATGTTGGCTCGTCCCGGATTACCGGATTTTGAGTATATCAAAGCAGAGACGTTCCAGGATGTTTTTGATTGGATGAAAGAGAAAGGGGATGATCTCAAATTACTTATGGGGGGCACGGATCTGTTCATCCAGATGCGTGATAGAGGAGAAGGACCGGGTTTTTTGCTGGACGTAAAAGGTCTTCCCGGTATGCGGGAAATATCGTTTGATAGGAAAAACGGATTGAAAGTCGGGGCTGCGGCAACACTGAATTCGCTTTCCAGCCACCCAAATTCACTCACATATTATAGTGTTTTGTGCCAGGCAGCAGATACAGTGGGGAATTATCAGCTGCGCAACCTGGCTACCCTGGGTGGGAACATCTGCAATGCATCTCCCAGCGCTGATATGTCACCAGCCGCCCTGGTTTATGATGGGATAGTTGTGGTTGAGAGTCCCCGCGGCGAAAGGGAATTAAGCCTGGATCAGTTTTGGGTTGGACCGGGTAAAACAGCCCTGGAAAAGGACGAATTCCTGAAAAGGATCCATTTCCCCACTCCTCCAGATAAAGCTGCTGGCAGTTACTATAAACTTGGCCGATCGAAAATGGGAGATCTGGCAATTGTTGGAGTCGCTGTACTGGCATTTCCGGATCCAAACCAGCCTGCCGGGGTCCAGTTCAGGATTGGGATCAACTCCACGGCACCAACTGCATACCGTGTTCCAGCGGTTGAAGAATTTCTGGCTCAAAACCCGACCACAGATGAAATTCTATATAAAGCCGCTGAAATGGCTATGGACATCTCCTCACCCATTGAAGACCAGAGAGCAACAGCTATCTATCAAAAGAAAATGGTTCGCAACCTGGTTTTCAAGGGATTAAAAGAGGTTAGGGAGATTTTGAAATAATTCTGCTAATCAATCAGAAGAGAAAAACTATGGCAAAACACACTATAACACTAATTATCAATGGACAATCTGAAGAACTTCTGGTCCCATCTAATATGACCCTCCTGCATGTCTTGAGGGACCAATTAGGATTGACTGGCACTAAAAATGGCTGCGAAGCCGGGGAATGCGGTGCCTGTACCGTGCTGGTGGACGGTGAACCAATTAATTCCTGCCTGGTGCTGGCTGTGGAACTGGAAGGCAGGGAAATCACCACTATCGAGGGTTTGTCCAGCAATGGAAAACTCACACCCCTGCAGCAAGCTTTTGCTGATTTAAACGCGGTGCAGTGCGGATACTGCACACCGGGTATGTTAATGGCAGGAACTGCCCTGCTCAAACGCAATCCGAATCCAACCGCAGAGGAAATTCAAAAAGCCCTGGTTGGTAACCTGTGCCGCTGCACTGGATACCAACGCATTATTGATGCCATTATGGAAGCTTCCCGCAATGGAGGTGCTCAATGACGATCACTGAATCCGGACTGATTGGAAAGAGTGTACAACGCACTGATGTAATAGACAAAGTCACAGGATGTGCGGTTTTTGTGGATGACATTCAATTTGGACCAAATTTACTGCACAGCCGATTGGTGCGCAGCCCATATCCACATGCCCTGATCAAGAAGATCGATACCTCAAAGGCCGAAGCGCTGCCAGGTGTCAGGGCAGTGGTAACTGGAAAGGACTTAACCGCCCGCCTGGGATTATATCTAATAGACAGACCGATCTTTGCATATGACAGGGTCCGTGTTTATGGGGAACCTGTTGCCGGTGTGGTCGCAACAAGTGAGGATATTGCTATTGAAGCCGTGAAATTGGTTGAGGTTGAGTATGAAGTGCTGCCGGCCATTTATGACCCGGTTGAGTCAGCCCAGCCAGATGCGCCCTTGATCCACCCCGATCTCGGGAGCTATTCTGTAGTCAACTTCATTTTCCCTGAACCGGGGACGAATATTTCAGAACATTTTAAGATCCGAAAAGGTGATGCTGAAGCCGCATTTGCTGCGTGCGAAGCAGTAGTAGAAGGCCGCTTCCGCCTGCCGCCGATAGAACACGTGCCGCTAGAGACCCATACCTCAGTCGCTTTGTGCGAAAAGACAGGCCAGGTTACCCTTTGGGCCACCTCTCAGTCTCCCTTTGCTATGCGCGATATGATCGCCCAGTCATTGGGCATTTCCCATAACAAGCTCCGGGTAATCGCACCCCTGGTGGGTGGAGGGTTTGGAGGTAAGGCTGGTGTCACTATGGAAGCTTGTGCAGTGGTTATGGCCCAGGCGGTGGAAGGCCGGCCGGTTAAATTGCGCCTGACGAGGGAAGAGGAATTTGTGGGCACTTCCACCCGCCAATCTCTGATTTCTGACATCAAGGTTGGTTGTGATAAGGACGGCAACTTGCAGGCCATGGAGCTGACCTATTACTTTGGCGGAGGGGCCTATAACGACTATGGTGTGAATATTGCCCGGGCAGCGGGTTATTCCTGCACTGGCCCCTACGATGTACCCAATGTAAAAGCTGATTCTTTATGTGTCTATACCAATACTCCCGTTGGCAGTGCCATGAGAGGATTCGGCATGCCAGAGATCCACTGGGGTTTGGAGCAGATCATGGACCGTCTCGCTGAAGAGGTGGGAATGGATCCGGTAGAATTCCGGCATATCAACTGCGTCCAAACTGATGATGAGATTGTTTCCGGGATGAAAATGAACCCGATCGATCTTGATGCTTGCATCGACAAAGTCACTAAAGCCATAAAATGGGATATCAAGGAAGAGCCCACCGCTCCCAATAAAAAACGTGGAAAAGGCATCGCTATCATGTGGAAAGCACCCGCCATGCCGCCCAATCCGGGCAGCTCTGCGGTAGTCCGTTTTAATGAGGATGCCACTCTCCAGGTGGAAGTCGGTGGACAGGAAATTGGCCAGGGAGCTTTTACTGTAGCGGCCCAGATCGCGGCCGATGTGCTGGGGGTTCCTTATGAAAAAGTAACTGTCTCGACTCCTATAGATACCAAGTACAGTCCTTACGAATGGCAGACAGTTGCCAGCCGCTTGACCTGGTCGATGGGAAATGCCGTTAAGGCAGCCGCTGAGGATGCCCGCTTCCAGATCCTGGAGACGGTGGCAGACGCCTGGAATGAAGATATCGAAGATCTGACCATTAAAGATGGCATTGTAATCTCATTCAAATCTGAACGGGAACAACCCCTGAATAAAATGGTCATTTATGGAATGCCCAATGACGACTTTGAAGGCTGGAAGGGAGGTCCGGTAATAGGGCGGGGCCATTTTATGCCTACCTATGTTACTAACCTGGATCCTGAAACCGGACAGGGCACCAGGGCTGTTGTCCATTACACGGTGGGAGCCCAGGCAGTGGACCTGGAAGTGGACCTGGAAACAGGCCAGCTGGAAGTGCTCAATATTGCCAGTGTTTATGATGTTGGCAGGGCTATCAACCCGGATCTGATCATGACCCAGATTGAGGGCGGCGCTGTGCACGGCATGAGCTCTGCTTATGAGGCCATGATATTCAATGAGGATGGGGTGGTGATCAACCCCAGTTTTGTGGATTACCGGATCGCTACGATTGCCGATATCCCCCGCAAGATCCATGGCGATTATGTGGAAACGCCGATAGATGATGGTCCCTGGGGTGCAAGAGGGGTAGGAGAACATGTGATGGTTCAAACCGCGCCAGCCATTGCAAATGCCTTATACGACGCTGTAGGAATCCGTTTTTCGGATCTGCCCCTATCGGCAGATAAGATCTATATGGCTATGGAAGAAAAAGAATCGACCCAGAAAGATTAAGATCGAAAATATACGGAAGGCAGGGCACAATGGGTGCTAAAGCTAAAAAACCAACAGGGAAGGACCAGATCTCGGAACTAAAGGAAATCCGCCAACAGGCTGCTATGGGAGGCGGGGAACAACGGATCAAGGCCCAGCATGATAAGGGTAAAATGACCGCCAGAGAACGCGTCCTGGCCCTGTTGGATGAAGGTTCCTTCCAGGAAGTTGATGCTTTAATGACCCACCGTCACCAGGAGTTTGGGTTGGATGAAAAACAGATTCCTGGAGATAGTGTAGTGGTGGGTTTTGGCAAAGTGGATGGCCGGATGGTAGCTGTCTTTTCCCAGGATTTTACTGTTATGGGAGGATCGTTCTCTGAGGTTCAGGGGCAAAAAGTGGCCAAGATCCTGGATCTGGCCCTGGATGCTGGTGTTCCGGTTGTAGGTTTGATGGACTCTGTGGGAGCCCGCATTCAGGAGGGAGTTTACAGCTTGGGGGCTTATTCAGAGCTGTTCTGGCGCAATACGCAAGCCAGCGGGGTGATTCCCCAGATCAGTGTTATGTTGGGGCCTTGTGCCGGCGGTTCGGTTTATTCCCCGGGATTGACGGATTTTGTGATCATGACCCGCGGATCCAGCCATATGTTCATCACTGGACCCAAAGTGATCAAATCGGTCACCCACGAGGAAGTTGATTTTGAATCCCTGGGCGGTGCTGGGGTGCACAGTGCAAAAAGCGGAGTTGCCCATTTTGCTGCCGATTCTGAAAAAGACGCCTTGAAGTTAACCCGCCAGCTGCTCAGTTATCTGCCTGGAAATAATGCTGAACCACCACCTTATGTTCAACCCAAGGATGATCCTTACCGCCAGGACCTGGCTTTAAACAGTTTGGTTCCAACGGATTCGGATGAAGCTTACGATATGCGCCAGGTGATCGAGCGAGTAGTTGATAAGGGCAGCTTATTCCCGGTGCACCTGGACTTTGCACCTAATGCCCTGGTAGGTTTTGCCCGATTACATGGCCAAGCAGTAGGTGTGGTAGCTAATCAGCCCAATGCCCTGGCAGGCGTTCTTGATATTGACTCCTCTGATAAGATCGCTCGTTTCATCCGTTTTTGCGATGCTTATAACTTTCCCCTGGTCACTTTTGTGGATACACCTGGTTTTCTACCGGGCGTTAACCAGGAACACGGCGGCATTATTCGCCACGGTGCGAAGATCGTTTATGCCTATTCAGAAGCGACTGTGCCCAAGATCGCAGTGATCGTTCGCAAGGCCTATGGTGGCGCTTATATCGTATTGAGCAGTAAACACATTCGCACAGATCTGGTTTATGCCTGGCCTACTGCAGAAATTGCGGTGATGGGAGCAGACGGTGCGGTGGATGTGCTGTATGGAAAAGAGATCAAAGCGGCCGAGAATCCGTATCAGGCCAGGGAAGAGTATGTGGCTGCCTATAAAGAAAAGTTCTCGAAGCCTTACCCTGCGGCAGCCAGTGGTCATGTGGATCAGGTCTTGATCCCCTCGGAAACCCGGCCGAAGCTGATTGCAGCCCTGGAACTTTTGAAAAATAAGCAGGGCAGCACACGGCCTAAAAAACACGGGAATATGCCGGTCTAGGTACCAGGAGAAATCTTTTGAGTGAAATTGGACAGGGATTATCACTAAGCGGGATCGGTATTTTGATCACATTTTCTGCCCTGGGTATCCTGATCTTATTAATATTGATCCTGAAAGCCCTCTTCCCCGCCAGAGGTAATGATCTTAAAATATCTCGTCCCCAGGAAACTCCTCCTTCCGGGATCGACCCGGACAGGGAAGTACTCAAGAAAAAAGCTGCGGCAGCAGGTGTGGCTGTATTGTTGAGTAAAAGATCATTCACCGGGAAAGGTGGATTAGGGAGCGAATTGGAAAAGCCCGTTGGTATATGGTGGCAGCGAGGGCTGGACCGGATTCACGGCAAGGAGAGATTATGAGCGAGCGCCCTCTTGTAGTGTGGGTGACAATAAATGGCGAAAGATTCCAGGTTGAAGTGGAAGACCTGAACCAGCGGCCAATAGTGGCCCATGTGGATGGCAGCCGGTTTGAGGTCGATCTTGATCAGAAAGATCCCAAAGACGATACTGGTTTAGATTCACTCAATTCGGAAGGGGCATCTCATTCTATTCCAGTAGGAACAGCATGTGATGTGACAGCGCCCATGCCGGGCGATATTGTGGGTGTTCATGTCAAGGTTGGGCAGGTTGTAAAACCGGGTGATCCGCTCTGCATCCTGGATGCCATGAAGATGAAAAATACCATTCACGCCCCTCAGAGCGGAACTATTGCAGAGGTTTGTGTTGCTGAGGGACAATCGGTCGAATACGGTGTGATCTTATTCAGGTTTGGATAAACCCTATGACTACGGATATATCAGCGATATTTGAAGCTCTGACCCTTTTTTCAATCAAGAACCTGATCATGATCCTGGTTGGGGGAGTGTTGATCTATTTGGCAATCAAAAAGGAGTTTGAGCCGGTTCTGCTGCTTCCAATTGGTTTTGGAGCTATTTTGGCTAACCTGCCGCTGACCGGGATCACCGATGCCGCGAATGGTGGATTTCTGGGTGTGCTCTACCAGGCAGGAATAAAGACTGAGTTGTTTCCTTTGCTGATTTTCATCGGGATCGGCGCCATGACCGATTTCGGTCCGCTGCTGGAAAATCCTAAAATGGCTTTACTGGGAGCAGCTGGTCAAATTGGCATCTTTGGTACTTTGTTATTGGCGCTCAATCTTGGATTTAACCTCAATGAAGCGGCCTCGATCGGAATTATCGGCGCCATTGATGGGCCGACTGCCATCTATGTATCAAGCAGGCTGGCACCGCATTTGTTGGGAGCGATCGCTGTGACCGCATACAGTTATATGTCGTTGGTGCCGATCATCCAACCCCCTGTGATGCGCTTGCTGACCACGGAAAATGAACGCAAAGTAAAAATGCCCTATACTGAAAAACCGGTATCGAAAACAGTGAAGATCCTGTTCCCGATCCTGGTCACTATAGTGATTTCCTTGCTTTCACCCAAGGCTTCCCCGCTGATCGCCACCCTGATGTTTGGCAACTTGATGCGGGAATCCGGCGTAGTGGAACGATTAAGTAAATCGGCCCAAAATGAAATCGCCAATGTCACCACTATATTCCTGGGTTTAACTGTGGGCAGCACCATGGCAGGAGAGAGTTTTATCCAAAGTGATACGCTCTTGATCCTGGGGATGGGCTTGCTGGCATTTGTGCTCGATACCATGGGTGGTGTGCTGGTAGGCAAACTGATGTACATCTTGTCCGGAAAGAAATTCAACCCCCTAATCGGGGCAGCCGGGATCAGCGCCTTCCCGATGTCAGCCCGGATAGTGCAGAAAGTGGGTCAGGAATATGATCTGGACAATTTCCTATTGATGCATGCCATGGGCGCCAATACAGCCGGACAGCTGGGCAGTGTAGTGGCAGGCGGGGTGGTGTTGATGCTGCTTTCTGGTTCTTTTTAGACAAATTTAGATGGAGGATACCCCATGAAATTAATCGATCTGACCATACCTCTAGGAGTCGGAACCCCGCCCTGGCCAACCTATATTCCCCTGGAAGTGAAGTATTTTAAACGACTGGCGCCAAATGGGGCCAATGGCATGGTGGTGACCCATTCCAATCATGTGGGCACACACCTGGATGGGGAGATCCATTTTTATACACCAGGAAAGGATATTGCCGAGCTGGATCTGGATTTTTTGGTTAACGATGGTGTGATCGTCGATCTGAGTGATGCGGTTGGTGATTACCAGGTTTACACCAGCAAGATGGTGGAAGATCGGGTTGAGGTCAAAGAAGGAGATATCCTGCTCATTCATACCGGCTATCATCACTTCGGGTGGGATCAGCCAACTGCAGATGAGATCCGCTATATGGTGAAACATCCCGGTCCGGACCGCGAGTTTGCTGAGTGGGCTAAAAAGAAAAAATTGCGCTGGCTGGGTGTTGATTGCGGAAGCGCCGATCATCCCATGAATACTATTATCAGGGACTGGATGCCGCGCCAGGCCAAAGAAGCTGAAAAAGTGTTCCAAAAGAATTACGGAAAATCCCTGGCTGAATTCTATGATGACAGCAAATATCAGCTGATGCATATTGACTTATTCCCACATGGCATTATTCACGCAGAATGCATCGGTGGGGATATTGATTTGCTTCTAAATCAGAGAGTCCAGATCGGCTTCTTCCCCTGGCGTTTTGTGGACGGGGAAGCCAGCATTGGCCGCTGCGTGGCCTTTGTGGAAGACGATCAATATGATGAGCTGATGAAGAAAAAAGAGGGAATGAAAAAGACCAAGTTTGGTGATGTGATCAACCCTGATCATGTGGCCAGCCTGGATAAACTGAGCAAATAAACAAACAGCAAATTTTAAAGATAGAATAAGGATACGGTTTCCTTAGAAGAAACCGTATCCTTTATTTAACTTATTGGTGAGGTCCTATGAATAAAAAATTTCTTTTTGTGCTAATCCTGGCAGCAATTTTCCTGATGACAGCCTGCAATAAACCCGTTGAGAACGCTGCTGNAAATATTCAGCCCACAAAAACCCTGCCTCCGGCAACCGAGGCAGCAACNGATATNCCTCCCACNGAAACCCCGAATGTATTTGTAGTGGATCCGGTTAACCCTGACACCGTTGCCTATGATTTTGTGGCTGAGGTCTGCAGTGCAGCTTGGTCAACGAATGCGACATACCTGACCTGTCCTGCACATCTGGAGGAGGCGGAAGGAGGATACGTTGAAGCAAATGACCACACCGTCCTGGAAGGTATGGTCTCTGCGGAAGCACCCATGTTGATTGGTCTGCCGGGAAATGGATATCCGAACGGTGTTGGCTTGTTTGGTAAATATCCCTCATTCACAGTTTACCCGGGTGATCTTTTTAAGACTACCATTGCCTGCCAGGGAGATGCGGACTGCGATTTGGATTTTTCGCTGGAATATTATCCGCCAGGAGCCACTCGAACTGTTAGCTGGACATGGCACCATCAAGCTGGGGACGGTCCCCAGGAAGTGTCTGCTGATCTAAACTCCCTGGCTGGTCAAACTGTGGAATTATACCTGGTTCTCAGACCCCAGGAGAATTATGATAACCAGTGGGCCGTCTGGATCCAACCCCATATTTCTCGGGATCCGAGTGCAAAGCCGCTGCCGACTGCAGAAATCCTTCCCACTCCCACTCCTGATCCGGAAGATAAAACCCCGGGTGTGATCTCTGGCATGGTGGATATGAGTTCGGCTCCCCCCTATCTGAAAGATTCGATGAATGGTGGAAGCAGTCCGGTTGCGGTGGTCTTTTTCAATCAGAGCGATGGGACTTATTGGTGGATTCACACTTCTTTGACGGGCCATCCTTACTACCAGATGACCGTATCTCCTGGTGAGTACCAGGTTGTGGCTTTTGCCCAGGGAGTGGGGGATGTGCCTTATGTGTCAGGTGGATATACAGGGCAGAATCCATCTTGCGGAAAGAATTTAAAAACTGTCACCATGCCGCCCAACGGCAGGCTGGAGAATATCGTTATCGCGGATTGGAATTGGACTTGCGGCGGAACTGCTTACCGTCCGTCCAAACCCGGTGGAGTGCCGCTGCCGTAGTTTTTTATAACTTGAGATTGGATACGGTTTCCTCTCAGGAATCCGTATCCTTCATTTTTAACACACTGATCATCCCTGCCAGCGCAGTAATCCCAGAGGAATTACCCCAACGAAGCAAATACCTCAAATCATTCTCAGTGATTAAAGACCCTGTGAATAAACCATCCAATACCTTGAGTAGTCGTTCATCGGCTGCGCCTTCCATAGCGCAGAACAGCAGTGAAGTGCTTATTCTGGTTGTTTTCAGCCGGGTCTTTTCCAGAATGATCTGGTTAAGATAGTTGACTAAAATAGTGGTGGGATTTTCTGAGTCACCTTTTTGTAAATCCGGTAGGGGGGATGATAACAAATGTCCCCATCTATTGAAAGAAAGAAGAACCCCGAGCAGGAAATCATCTCCGAGAGGTGTCAGACCGGGACCCAATCCCAAGAGTTTGATCGATCCTTCTGCTATCTTCTCCGGATCCCCCGTCTTTAGGGCGTTCTGGAGGTTCAGGATCCTCTCTCCTATTACCGGCGTACCAGGGATCTCGCTCGGATTCCCGGACAACAAAGGCAGGTAAGGATTTCCAGGCATTAACTTGAAGACGACAGAAAGAATTGAATCCAAATGTCCTGGAAAGCTCTTTATATCGTTATCAACAGGGGGTGGGAACCAGATCTTGCTGTCTTCAAGGAAGACAGTGATTTTCTCTTCCGGGAATTGAATTTCTACAGGAGAGAATCGAACACGGGATCCTGCTTTGATTTTATCCAGCCTGGTAGATGCCTCTTCCAGGTTCATGGTCAGTGGTCCCTTAAAGGTTTCCTGGGAGAGGTACAGGGTCCAATCATCCTCGGGTTGAAGATAGATACCCCGGGAGGCGATACCGGAGACCAGTGCGCTCTTTGAGCGTTCAAGGACCTGTTGGGCATAGAAGCCGACGTGAGAGACGCTTGTTATCATAAGGAAGTTCCTGGAAGGAATTATAACCAGCATCCCCGCCGGAGTGGTGGGATTAAGATATAATATTGACTGACAGAAATCCAACGAATAGGTGGGATTTTTCTTTATTTAAAGGTAAAACCCCGGACTGGTATATGAATATGAGTATGAAAAAGAATGATCCTCTGCGGCTGGATGTCAGCTTTCTGGTCAAGGGTGCCCCGGGTACTTTTAAGGAATTTGAATTTAACTTTCCCCAGCTAACCCTGCCGGGTGATTTGCTGCTGGTGGATATTCAGGGCTTAATTACCGTATCAGCTACCGAAGATGGGGTGGTAGCTAACGGCAAGATCCATGCTTTAACAGAGCTGTCATGCAGCCGCTGTCTGGATCCCTTTTGGCATCCATTGAATATCAATTTTACGGAGATATTTTCATCCCATCCTGTAGATAATGCAGAGAATGATCTGGGAGTACAGCCCCTGCCGGCTGATGGCTCGATCGATCTGACTCCCATTATTCGAGATTACGCGGTGTTGGATATCCCTATCCGCCTGGTTTGCAAAAATGGGTGCAAAGGCTTGTGCCCAACCTGTGGTGTAAATCTTAATCTGGAAGATTGCGGCCATAAGCAGGAGTTCATTGATCCGCGTCTGGCGGGATTGAAAGCGTTGTTGGAAGAAAAAGACGAGGAAAGTCAATCTTAAGTTGGATGTTGTAAATCGCTTTGGACGTAGAGGTGGTGCCCTCGATACACTTTGGCCGGATGGCCTTGGCAATAAGGACCGGGATACTGAGACCGAGGGGTACTGCGTGCCCGACCGGAGTAAAGAGACGGATATGGTTTTGAATTAATCCCTTAGCGCCTTCCGGAATTTAGTGATCTTGTAGAATAAGTCCCTTCCAATTTTCCTTAGACAACTCATATCGGTTATTGAGATATAACCTCTCCGTTCTATTAAATCCAAGCAGGCAACGGTTTCAATATAAGAGCGTACTGCCAAACTCAAGAAACGAGCCTGTTCTTTATTTGATTGCCCCGTCGAGCCTTCGGCGATGTTTAGCGCAATGGAGGTGGCGGCTCTGACCAATTGTGAACTTAGGTTGAATTTCTCAATTGTAGGCATCTTCTTATTCAGTTCATACACCTGATCAATGTATTCCAGCGAGAGTTGGTAAACAAGAAGAGATTGAAATTTGTATTCCCCCATATATAATAATTATCTCGGTTCTTGATTAAGACTTCAATAGATAAGATGTTTTTTCCGGTCGCGAAGCGAAGCTTCACCCCGGTCTTCGGTCAGGCCTCGCAGAGGCTTTCCGGTCGGGAGCGGAGCTCCCTTATGGCAGTTCGATCTCTTCCGGATCCCCTTCATCGAGAACAGCTTTCCATTCCTGCTCTTCGTAATCAAAATCAGCAATTTCATCCAGGGGGAGT
>JGI24024J18818_10000120_pt1 | contig 23817 bp, 24 predicted proteins | sample Cruoilmetagenom2_FD_18818 | JGI IMG/M metagenome (IMG submission 18818) | reverse complement strand
CGATAATTACGCCTTTGTAATGCCCGTATTGCGTTTGAAGCCTTCGCTTACTTATTTTTACAATTGGGTGATTATCAGTAAAGTAATCAATAGCTCGGTGTAATAAAATTCCTTGTTGAATTTCAATAGGATAGTTTTTATATTTATTTCCTTTAATAGCGTCTGCAATAAAATTACCAATTAGTAATTTTTCATTATCTTTTGATAAATAAAGGTGCGCTAAAAAATTCATAAATTAAATTTAAAACAATGATACAAAAAAAATCCGCTTTTGGCGGATTTTAATATATTGCGTTTTTCGTTATTTTAGTGATTTAGCATTACAGGCATAACCAACATAGTAATAAATTCACCTTCATCAACACCGTCTAAAGGAGTTAAAATACCTGCTCTATTTGGTAATGACATTTCAATAACAATATCTGTAGAATTCAAATTACTTAGCATTTCGGTTAAAAAACGTGAATTAAACCCTATTTGTAAATCATCACCAATATATTCACAAACCAAACGTTCTTCAGCTTTATTAGCATAATCTTTATCTTCAGCCGAAATATTTAATTCCGTACCAGCCATTTTTAAACGAATTTGGTGGGTTGTTTTATTTGAAAATATAGAAACACGTTTAACTGAATTTAAAAAACTACTTCGGTCAACCGTTAATTTATTTGGATTTTCTTTAGGAATAACTGCATCATAATTAGGGTATTTACCATCAATTAATCTACAAACTAAAACTACATTATCAAAAGTAAATTTAGCATTAGCATCGTTATATTCTATAGTTACATCGCTTTCCGCACCGCCTAAAATTCCTTTTAATAAATTTAAAGGTTTTTTTGGCATAATAAATTCAGCAGTATCATTTGCAGTTACATCAGTACGTGAATATTTAACTAATTTATGAGCATCGGTAGCTACAAAAGTTAAACTTTCTGAACTAAATTGAAAAAATACACCGCTCATTACTGGTCTTAAATCATCATTACCTGCGGCAAAAATAGTTTTTGAAATAGCCGTTGCTAATATTTCTCCGGGTATTACGGCACTTTTTGGAGATTCAATAGAAACTGCTTTTGGAAATTCACTTCCATCAAAATAAGCCATATCATATTTTCCTTGGCTTGAGCTTATTTCAACCTTGTTTTCTTCCATTTTAAAAGTTAAAGGTTGATTAGGAAATGTTTTTAAAGTATCTAATAATAACCGTGCAGAAATAGCTACGGAACCACTAGAATCAGACTCTACATCAATTGTAGTGCTCATGGTTGTTTCTAAATCTGAAGCAGATAGTTTTAATTCATTATCATTAAGTTCAAATAAAAAATTATCTAAAATAGGTAAGGTATTACTGTTGTTAATAACTCCTCCTAAAACTTGGAGTTGTTTAAGCAATTGACTGCTTGATACTATAAATTTCATTTACGATTATTTTAATTCAATGTTGTACAAATATATTCTAAATAAGTTGTTTTAAAAAAGATATTTATTAACAGTTTTAAAATAAAAATCAACTTGTTTAAATTTTAATTTTTTGAAAACAATTTATCTCTTTTCTTGTTATTAATTTATATTTTTTAGTTTAAACTTTCTACCTTTGTTACACTCCAAGCTTCTGGTTTAGCATTAAAATAAATTTTAGTATTTTTCCAAACTTCATTAAATAAATCTGAATTTTTATAGGTGTTTAAATGTTCTTCAGTTTCCCAATAACTATAGGTAAAAAAAATGGATGGATTATTAATATCTCTATTGAGTTCTAATAATTTGCAACCTTCAAAATTTTTAATGTGATGCTTATTTTTATGAAAATTTTCAAGAAATAAATCGGTTTTTGATAGTTCGAAACTCATTTTTACAATTCGTACAAGCATTATTAATTAAATTTAATAGTTATGGTATCTCTATAATTAAGTCCGAGTAAAGTTGATGCTCCTCCAACCGTTTTTAAATTACTTCTAAAAATAGCAATTTCTAAATAATTTGCTGAATTAAAAATAGCCAGCCTACTACCATCTTTTTGTCGTTGTTCCTCTGGTAAAGTAAAATCTACAATATCACTATATTTATTTTGAATTTCAGTAAAATGATATTTACTAGCAGTTATTTCAAAATTTCTTCCTTTACCAACTTCTTGAAATACTTTTTTTGCAATATTACTTATAGAATTTCCATAATTATCAACATAAATAATGTTACCAGTAAGTGTTTTTAAATCGTCAGTTATTTTAGGTTGTAGTTCCACTATTTTTTTAAATTCTGAAATGGTTTTACCAATAACTTCTAAGGTTCCACCGCGTGAAATATGACAGGCAACTTTTACAAAAACATCTAAAACAGGAAAACTAGTTTCTACACGATCGTGAATATTAATTTCTACAATTTTTTCAGGCTTAATTTCATTGGCAAGTAAGGAGATTACTCCGTTATTTGGACAAATAAAATAATGGTTATCTAGTTTTAAAGCAATATGTTTATTATCTTCATTTAATTCAGAATCAACACCAATAATATGAATACTTCCTTCAGGAAAACTTTTATAAGCATTTTTTAAAATATATGCGGTTTCTGTAATGTTAAATGGAGAGATTTCGTGCGATATATCAACAATTCTAGCATTTGGTAATTCATTATAAATAGTTCCTTTAATGGCGCCAACAAAGTGGTCTTTTGTTCCAAAATCAGTAGTTAAGGTAATTATTGACATTTACTATAGCATTGTTTTTTAAGTAAATAACCAATTAAAATTTTTAATAAAATGTTTACAACTTATTGTTAAACATTTAAAAAAGATAATTTGTTATTTAGTACATTTGTTATGCAAATCTAATCAATTATTCGATTAATAGAATACAATTTTTTTTATAAAACTTAATACATTTTCATTTGAACGAAAGAATAATAGAACTTACAGAAATTAATCCTAATGATTTATTTGGTGCTCATAATTCAAATGTTGAAATTCTTCAAAAATACTTTTCAAAATTAAAGTTGGTTGCCAGAGGTAATAAACTTAAGGTTTATGGTGAACCTGAAATTTTAGATGAATTTGAAAAACGTTTAAATATGATTATTGCATATTTTAATCGATATAATAAATTAGATGAAAATAGCATTGAACGAATTTTAACTACCAATGGAAACGAGCATAAAACTAAAATTTTTGCAGATGGCGTTTTAGTGCATGGAGTTAACGGAAAACTTATTAAAGCCCAAACCGTTAATCAACGTAAAATGGTGGAAAAAATGGTTAAAAACGATATGTTATTTGCTATTGGACCTGCCGGAACCGGAAAAACATATACTGCAGTAGCACTTGCGGTAAAAGCTTTGAAAGAAAAAGAAGTAAAACGAATTATACTAACAAGGCCCGCGGTAGAATCTGGAGAAAATTTAGGGTTTTTACCTGGAGATTTGAAGGAAAAGTTAGATCCGTATATGCAACCTTTATATGATGCGTTACGCGATATGATTCCATTTGAAAAATTAGATTCCTACTTAGAAAAAGGAGTCATACAAATTGCTCCTTTGGCATTTATGCGCGGTAGAACTTTAGATAATGCTTTTGTAATTTTAGATGAAGCTCAAAATACTACGCATAACCAAATGAAAATGTTTTTGACAAGGATGGGTAAAAATGCTAAATTTATAATTACTGGAGATCCCGGTCAGATAGATTTACCAAAACGTCAAGTTTCTGGCATAAAGGAAGCTGTTTTAACTTTAAAAGAAGTTAAAGGTATTGCCTTTGTGTTTTTAGATGATAAAGATGTAATTAGACATAGATTAGTAAAACAAATAATTTCTGCCTATAAAAGTATTGAAGGTGGAAACGAATAAATAAAAAGCAACGTACAACAACTAAAAGAAAAAAAATGAGTAACACCATTAACAACACCAACTTTAATTTTCCGAAGCAAAAAAGTGTGTATAAAGGAAAAGTAAGAGAAGTTTACAATATAAATGATGAATTATTGGTAATGATAGCGACTGATAGAATTTCAGCATTCGATGTTGTTTTACCAAAGCAAATTCCGTTTAAAGGTCAAATTTTAAATCAAATTGCTTCAAAAATGTTAGAAGCCACTTCTGATATTATTGAAAATTGGATGTTAGCTGTTCCTGATCCAAATGTTACTGTTGGTCATTATTGCACGCCTTATAAAGTTGAAATGGTAATAAGAGGTTATCTATCGGGTCATGCGGCACGTGAATATAAAGCAGGAAAACGATTGTTATGTGGCGTTGAAATGCCTGAAGGAATGAAGGAAAACGATAAATTTCCAACTCCAATTATTACGCCTTCAACAAAAGCAGATGATGGCGACCACGATGAAGATATAACGCGTGAAGAAATTATTTCAAATGGAATTGTAGATAAGGATGAGTACGAATTATTAGAAAAATATACCCAAGAATTATTTAAAAGAGGTTCTGAAATTGCAGCTAAAAGAGGTTTAATTTTAGTAGATACTAAATATGAATTTGGGAAAACTAAAGAAGGTAAAATAGTNTTGATNGATGAAATNCACACTCCNGATTCATCTCGTTATTTTTATGAAGAAGGTTATAATGAACGNCAAAATAGAGGTGAAACTCAAAAACAATTATCTAAAGAGTTTGTGCGTCAGTGGTTAATTGAAAATGGATTTCAAGGAAAACAAGGGCAGCAAGTTCCAGAAATGACCACTGAAAAGATTAATGAAATTTCAGAGAGGTATATTGAATTATATGAGAATATTACAGGAGAATCTTTTGTAAAATCAGATGTGAGTAATATTTCAGAACGAATTGAAAAGAATGTAGTTACTTTTTTAAATAGGTAAAGGTAGTGGGTAGCTACCTATAAATTTAAAATGATAAAAAACTGAGTATAAAAAACAAATAGGTTTCGACTGCGCTCAACCTGACACTAACAAATAGAGTTACTTATTCGTAAAAGGAAATTATCTAATAACCTCTATAAAGAAAACTACTGAAATTTAAAATAGTTATTATAGGAAGTATAATTTATGGTACTAGTATGGTTTTCTAAATAATCAATAATTCCTTCGGCAGTTGTAAAATTTGTTGGCGTTGGTGTTTTGGTAAAATAAGTATCGTAAACTGCTGGAATGTAGTCATTTAATCCGACAGTTAATGTAGTGCTGTCGTTTATAATTTCATCATTTAAATTTTTTATAACTACTTCATTATTAACTTCTTCTATTTTAACTCCNGCNTAATAAACAGCNNTTTTGCTTCCTTTTAAAAAGTTTTTTATTTCGCTAACCGTCATAGTATAGGTTACTGCTCCATTATTAAATGGGTCAATTTCAAAAATTTCACGCTTAGTAATATCTCCTTCATCTAAACTGTTTCTAATACCTCCAGTATTTTGAAAAGTAATATCAGCATTCATTTCCTTTTTTAATATATCTGTATAAAAATAGCCAACTTGCGAATGGTCGTGATAGGCAGATGAATAACCAATTACTTCGTCTAAATTAGCTTCTTGATTATAATTATCTGCCATATTTTTGATGGCTGCATCATAATTTGGATAGCTGTTTAAATCAATTAAATCATAGGTTAAACTTTCTATTTTCTTATCTTTTAAGGTGAGATTAATTTTNCCTAAATAATTCAATTTGGAACCAGCTTGAAAAATAGGAATGTTATTAACAGAGGTAATTGCTTTAGAATGTGAATGTCCTCCAATAATCATATCAAAATAAGGATAATTGTTGGCGATACTTTTATCGGTATTTAATCCTAAATGAGTAAGGGCAATATATAAATCGGCGTTTTCAGTTTGCTTTACTTGTGCATAATTACCAATTACATCAGTATATTTTTGAAATGTTAAATCTTTTACTCTCCAAGGATGAGTGGATGGAATAACGGCTCCTTCTTTGCCGTTAGTTTCAACTAGCCCTAAAAAAGTAATTTTAATGTTATCTTTTGTAATTGTTTGATATGCTTTTGGCTGAGGTATTCCAGTATTATTCATAGCTACGTTTGCACAAATCCAGCTAAATTGTGATTGCAAAAATCTATCTTTTAAAATAGTTTCCCCATAATCAAACTCGTGATTACCTATTTCAGAAATGTCAAATCCAACTTTGTTCATTAAATCAATCATTGGATACCCTTTTGGGTTGTAATTATCCACCACAGGATTACCAGAAAATATATCGCCAGCACAAACTAAAAGTACGTTAGTTTCTTTTTTTTCTTGATCTACAATATATTTTATTTTAGCAAAATTTTCTATGCTTCCATGTGAATCATTAATGTGAAAAATAGTTAGATCTTTACTGTTATTTTGAGGAATTACGGGTTGTGTATTGTTCTCTGTTGAACAACTAATAACAAAAAAGGAAATAAGTATAAATAGAATACTTTTTTGTAAATTTTTCATAAGAAATAATTTACTATAAAATTAACTAAAAAATTAGTGAGCTTGTAATTCTTTTATAAAACTTTTTTCATTGTCAAATAGAGGCTGTGTATCTAACCAATAAAATGCTTTTCCACAAGTGGAAAAAATTTCAACTTTTTTATGTGTGTCTTTAGTTTGCATTTTATATAAGGTTGTTAATACTACTTGTTTTGGCGTGTGCGTGACAATGGCAATTTTTCTAGTTTTTTTATTTGGCAATTTTTTATTTGAAAAATCAATGTATTTTGAAATTTCTTGTGGTTTTATATTAAAAGTAACCTCTTTAAAGTAAATAAAGTAATTGTAATCTAATGAGAAATTTGAATCTTGAATAAGTTGCTCTTTAAATTGGATGAATGAATCTATCGTAATAATTCCTTGAAAAAATTCAACAATAAGGTTTTCTTTTTTTAAAATTTTATAAGAATTTTTTAACGACATCTTCAGCTTAAATTTAGAGTGCGAAAATAAGTTTTATGTTTTAATTTTCAATATTTTCAGCAATGTATTTTTATTAAAATAATTGGAGAAAATTTAATTTAATTTATATAATAATTATATAAATACACTATTTGTAATAATAAAAACGCAAAAAATATTAATAAAATAGGAATGTGATAATTGCTTAGTTTAAATATTATAAATGTAAAAATTAAAATATTTTCTAATTAAGAATACTTTCGAGTATAGTTTTATCAATTTTTAATCAATTAGAAGCAGCTTCTATAGTAGAGAAAATTTCAACGGTTTGTGCAGGATTGCAATATTAACCGTTTTATTATAAAACTATAAAGATGAATAAAGTTTTGAATTAGAGAATTGCCAAATTTAAACAGAGTAAAATAATAGTTAAAAAGGTAAAAATATCGAAGATTTAACCTCAATATTTTTATCTTTTTAACATAGTGTCAAAACATTGTTTTAATAGTACTACTGCAAACTATGTTTAGATGTTATAGCTTTATTATTTTCAACAATATAATTCATCATTTTAACTAATAAATGAACTCTATCTTTACCTCTTACATTATGTTCGTGCATTGGATAGGTAAAATAATCTAATTGAACTCCTTGTTTAACCGCTTCTTGTAATAGGGTTAAACTATGTTGAGGTACCACTGTTGGATCAACACTTCCGTTGATAATTAGAAGTTTTCCATCTAAATTTTTAATATAATTAGGTACACAAGCATTTTTATAACCTTCAGGATTTTCTTGCGGAGTATCCATATAACGTTCACCATACATTACTTCATAATATTTCCAGTCTGTTACAGGGCCACCTGCAACTGCAGTTGTAAAAACTCCTGGATGACGTAACATTAAACTTGTGGTCATAAATCCACCAAAACTCCATCCATTAATTGCTATTCTATTTTTATCAACAAAAGACAACGTTTTTAAATAATCTACACCATTTAACTGATCTTCCATTTCAATATCTCCTAAATGACGGTGAATAATACTTTCAAAAGCAAAACCTCTGTTTTCTGTTCCTCTATTATCTAGGGTAAAAACAATATAATTATCTAAGGATGAAAATGCTGTAGACCATAATCTAGAACCACCTAACCAAGAATTAGTTACTAATTGTGCATGCGGACCGCCATAAACATAAACTAAAACAGGATATTTTTTTGAAGCATCAAAATTGGCTGGCTTAGTAATTTTACCATATAATGTGGTTCCATCATTTGCTTTTAGATTAATAAATTCGGTGGTTCCTATTTTATAATCTTTTAAAGGATTTTCTGCTGTAAAAATGGTTGTTGGTTTTAAATTTTTGGTATTTATTATTTGAGAAATTCTTGGAACTGTAATGCTACTATAAGAATCTAATAAATAGTTACCATTACCATTTATACTACCAATATGAGTTCCTTTTTTAGTGCTAAGTTGTGTTGTTTTTCCAGAAGTAAGATTTACTTTAAAAAGGTTCATTTCTCTAGGATCTGTTCCGGTTCCTTTTATAAAAACACTTTTAACCTTGGTGTCAAAACCTAAAATGCCAGTTACCACCCATTTATAATTAGTAAGTTGTTTTATTAAATTTCCATTGGTAGAATATTCATAAATATTCATAAAACCATTGCGTTCACTTAAATATAAAAAGTTAGTGTTGCTATTTGGTAAAAACACGGCATCAAATTCTGGTTCTGTCCATTTATCGTTAGTTTCTTCAAAAATAGTTACTATTTTTTTTCCTGTTTGAACATCATATTTATTAAACCAAATATGATTTTGACCTCTGTTTACTTCCGCAACTAAAATATATTTTTCGTCAGGAGTCCAAGTTAAATTGGTTAAATAATGCTCATCGGATGTGTCAATATCTAAATAAGAAGTTGTATTCGTTTTCATATTAAATATTCCAATTTTAGCCTTTTCACTTCCTTGACCTGCCATTGGATATTTTATACTTTTTAAGGTAGCCGGATACGTATTAATGTTTACTAAAGGATAATTAGTTACGTTACTTTCATCTTTTTGATAGAAGGCTAAAAAATTACCTTTTGTACTCCAAAATGTGCCTTTTTTTATGCCAAATTCATTTCTGTGTATAGATTGTCCGGCAACTATATTTTTATCTGTAAAACTGGTAACAGCAATTTTAGGATTACTAGCATTTGCAACATATAAATTATTATCTAATGTATAAGCAGTAGCCTTTGCTTTATTATTAAATTCAGTATTTTCACCTAGTTCACTATTAGTAACACTATAGGCTTTAGTTTTAGTTAAGTAATTATAAACTTCAAAAGTATTTTTAGAATTAAAAGTTAATTCCGTATTAGTTATGCTTAAAATTCTTGGTAATCGAGTTAAATTTGGATAAACTTTTTGAAGAGATTCTAAAGTAATAGCATTAGTTTGAGTATTGTTTTTTGCACTACTTATAACTAATTGATTATCTTTTTGATAGATATAATTTTCAGAATTATTTATCCATTGTAATTGCGCTAATCGTTTTGGGTACAATCCTTTAGAATACCCTAAAACAGCATCGCTTAAGGTTAAGTTTTTTTCTTGAGAAAATCCAAAGAAAAATGTACTAATAAATAAGATTAAATATATTTTTTTCATGATTATAAGTTTTGTGGTACAAAGTTATTCAATATTTTAAAGGAAGTTATGATGTTTATCATTTAAGGAGTTAAATTTAAACGAGCCATAATTGGAAAATGATCAGAGTATTTAACGGTGTAAGTTTTAAAATTATTTATAGTAATTTTTTCATCCGCTAAAATAAAATCAATTCGCATTGGAAATCCAAAATTGTAGGTGCTTCCAAAACCATTACCAGCTATTTCAAAAGCATCATTTTTATTTTTGTTGAGTTGATGGTACACCCAAGAAAAAGCAGTATTATTAAAATCGCCACAAATAATAGATTTATAAGTACTTTCCTTTAGGTGTTTTTGAATTAATTTAACTTGCGTTACTTGTTTTTTGAACGCTTTAATAAGTCTATATTTAATTTTTATTGAAGATTTTTCATCAAATTTTTCTTTGTTTGGGTCAATCTTAAATGACTCTAAATGAATGTTATAAATTCTTAGAGTATCATTGCTTTTGATAATATCAATAAAAATTGCATTGTTATTGGTATTAGGAAAATTTAAAGAGCCAGAATTAATTATTTTATAATTAGAATAAATTGCATCACCGAACCGGTTCTTTGTAACATTAGTTTTAATGTATTTATACTTAAATAAGTTTTTTAAAATATTTGATTTGTGATATTCTTGAAGACATAAAATATCNGGNTTTTTATCNTTAATAAANTCTTTAATTTTTTTATCAATATGGTCTTTATCTATCCATTTATAATAGTTAAACATACGCACATTATAACTCATAATTTTAATATCAGAGTTTAAAAATGTTTTTTTATTATTAAAACTGTAGAATTTAGAAAGTAGCGGAAATCCAATTAAAAGTACTATTAGAGAAATTAAAATTTGTTTTTTTAATTTGATTAGCCAGTAAAGTACAAAAATTAGATTTATTATAATTAAAACAGGAATGGATAAGCTTAAAAAGGATATTAAAGAGATGTCTGTTGGTGCTATAAAATAGGAGGAATACGATACTAATAAAATGGCAGCAAAAATAGAATTTAAAGCGGCAATTAATTTATCTAAAATGGATAACTTTTTCATCGCTATTTTTTTCCTGATCTAAACAAAAACTCTTTTTCTTCTTTTGATAAACTTTCGTAACCTGATTTACTAATTTTATCTAAAATATCATCAATTTTACGTTGTTTTGTTTTAGAAACTTCATTTGTATTTTTTCTTTTTCTAGATTTATAAACCGTTTTTAAAGGAGTTGATTTTTTATTTAGATTTATGTTTGAAAAGAAATTAAGAATACTTTCAAACCAACTGCCAATATCGTTTCCTATTTCAAGTTGTTTTGCATACAAATAACCAAAACCTGCACCAGCAATATGTGCAAATNCTGGNCCGTTATCCGGATTACCTAATTGTAGAATACTTAATCCAACCCAAATAGCAGCTAGCACCCATAATTCTACACTTCCAATAAAACGTAAACGAATTGCNTATCTTGGAATTTTAGTTGCTATTGCAACAAAAATAGTGGAAACTGCGGCAGAAGCACCACCTAAAGGAGCTCCAATTTTATTNGAAAAATAATATTTANCTAAAAAAGCGATTCCACCAATAATAATTCCTAAAAAATAAAAGTTGATAAATTGTTTTTTAGAATAAAAATTTAAAAATAAATTACCTATATAGTATAATACTAATAAGTTAGATAAAATATGAAACAAACGTTGGTGAATAAATGCATAAGTGACAATGGTCCAAGGTTTATACATATATTCATTTGCTGAAGCTGGCAATGCCAACCATTGCGTTGTAAATGAGGTAAATATAACCGTTATTAAAAAGAAAAATACATTAATGTAAATTATCTTTTCTACAATGTTTGCTTTGTTATATGCTAGTTTTATGTCGTTTAAAATATTCAAAATTAATCCCAACGTTTAAATTGATGTTGTTTCCAATACCAAACAATTAAAAATCCAATTAAAGCACCTCCAACGTGTGCCCAATGAGCAACATTTGGACCAGAACCAATAGAATAACCTGTTAATCCAAAAAATAAATCTCCTAAAATAATTAAAGGAATAAAATATTTTGCCGCTATAGGAACTGGGAAAAAGATAAGTGCCAATTTTGCATTTGGAAACGCAAACCCAAATGCCACTAAAACACCATAAATGGCTCCTGAAGCCCCAACTGCTGAAGAGTTATATGCATTGTATATTTTTGATAATTCCTCTTTTGGAATTTGTTCTAAAATTCTAGAATCATATTGACCATTAGTTACTAAATTGTGAATATCTGTAGCCGAAACACCAATATTAGATAAATCCTCATAAACACTATGATATTGATAATAATTTGCAAGAGTATAAATTGCCGCTGCACCCAAACCTGCGGAAAAATAGAAAAATAAAAATTTATTTCTACCCCACATTTGTTCTAAAGGTGTACCAAAAGCCCATAACGCATACATATTAAATAATATATGCATAAAGGTAAATTGGCTATGCATAAACATATGGGTTAAAATTTGCCAAAACCCAAACTGCGGATTTAAAGGAAAATGCAATGCAAACATATTTTGCAAATCAAAACCTACTAATTTTGGTGCAATAAATAATACAATGTTTAATATAATAAGATGCTTTACAGCTTCTGTAATTCTACCCATTTTTTAAAAATACTAAAGGTTAAAAATTTTATCAATTTCATCTAATTTTATGGTTACAAATGTTTTTTTACCGTAAGGTGAAATATCTGGTTGCTTGCATAAAAATAATTTATCTATTAGTTCTTGTTGTTCTTCTGGAGCCAAATTTTGTCCAGTTTTTACAGCTAAACTTTTTGCTAAACTTTTTGCCATAACATCTAATTGGCTAAAACTAGTATTTGGCACATCATTTTTAATATCTTCTAATAATTGTTCTAATATAATACTAATTTGACTTTCAGTAATACTTGTTGGAATTCCTTTTATTACAATAATTTCTTCTAAAATTTTATCGAACAAAAANCCACAGTTTTCTAAATCTTCTTTAATTTCTTTAATCAAATTAATTTCAGATTTACTAAAAGAAATTTCTATTGGAAATAATAATTGCTGACTTAGCGCTCCTTCTACGGTTATTTTTTCTAGAAATTCTTCATATAAAATACGTTGATGTGCCAAATTTTGATGCACATAAACTATTCCTGATTTAATAGTGCAAATTATATATTTATGATGAATTTGGAAAGTTTGATTACTTGTAGTATCATTATTAAATAAAGTGGTTTCCGGTTTAGTAACATTGCTTATTTTTTCTAAATCATCTTTAGGTAAACTAGGATATAAGCTTTCCCATTGAGCATTGTTGTTGCTCGCTAAATAGGAATTACTTTTTTGAATTTCTTTTTTAAAAGGATTAAAATCAGGATTAACTTCTATTTTAGGTGATGAAGTAGTCTTGTTTTTAAATGTGTAAGGCGTATCTAAAGTAGCATCTCTGTTAAAATCGAGTAAAGGAGCAATATTATATTGACCTAAACTATGTTTTATGGTGGCTCTAATTATAGCATAAATAGTTTTTTCATCCTCAAATTTTATTTCTGTTTTTGTTGGATGAATATTAATATCAATGCTATTGGTAGGTACTGTTAAAAACAAAAAATAGGTTGGGTAAAACCCTGGAGCAATTAAATTTTCAAAAGCACTTTGAACTGCATGATTTAAATATGGACTTTTTATAAATCGATTATTTACAAAAAAGAATTGTTCATCTCTTTTCTTTTTAGCAAACTCTGGCTTAGTAACAAACCCTTCAATTTCAACTACCTCTGTTTTTTCAAGGATAGGAACTAATTTTTCATTGGTTTTTTTACCAAGTATGGCAACAATTCGTTGTCTTAAATTACCAGAATTTAATATATAAACTTCACTTTCATTATGATAAAATGAAAAAGCAATAGATGGATGAGCTAGTGCAACTCTCTGAAATTCATTAATAATATGTCGTGTTTCAATACTATTCGACTTTAAAAAATTTCTTCTGGCCGGAATATTATAAAACAAATTTTTAACAGAAATTGAAGAACCCTTTTGATAGGCTATGGTTTCTTGATAAACNACTTTATTTCCTTCAATTCTAATATGAGTTCCTGCTTGATCTTCGGTTTGGTTAGTTTTTAAATCCACTTGAGATACCGCAGCTATAGATGCTAAAGCTTCTCCTCTAAAACCTTTAGTGTGTAAATTAAATAAGTCTTCCGCTTTTTTTATTTTAGAGGTTGCGTGTCGTTCAAAACAAAGTCGAGCATCTGTTATACTCATGCCACAACCGTTATCAATTACTTGAATTAGAATTTTACCGGCTTCCTTAATTATAAGTTTTATGGAAGTGGCATTGGCATCAATTGCATTTTCTAGTAATTCTTTAACAACAGAAGCTGGTCGTTGTACAACTTCGCCTGCAGCAATTTGATTTGCAACATGATCGGGTAGTAACTGAATTATATCTGACATTATAACAACGTATGTAAATCAAAAAGATAAGCTACAATACCCACTAAAATTGCAATAATAATTGCCATTCGTAATACTACACCTCTATTTGTAGTGGTATGTTTACTTTTTACCCAACTATTTTTTAAATTATTTTTGACCAATTTAATTTTATTAACTTCTTCATCAGAAGTTTTGGATTTGCTATATTTTTTTTCTAATTGCTGAATACGTTCTTTACGCTCGTTATAATAACGAGGTTTATAATCAAAAACGTAATGAGCACGTGGCTTAAATAATTTGCCAAACATAAATTTAATTTAAATGGTAAAAATCAAAATTACTCAATTCTGATGTTGTGGTCAAGTTTTGTGAATAAGTACGGTGTTAAATCTATCTTAAAGCTGCCATTTTTATAGCTGCAATTGCACATTCTACACCTTTGTTTCCGTGTTTTCCACCAGAGCGATCTATAGATTGTTGTTTAGTGTTATCCGTTAAAACACAAAATATTACGGGTGTATCAAATAAAATATTTAAATCTTTAATGCCTTGAGTAACACCGCTACAAACAAAATCGAAATGTTTTGTTTCTCCTTGAATAACATTTCCTATTGCAATAATTGCATCAAATTTTTGAGTTTTAACTAAGTGTTTGCAACCATATATAAGCTCAAAACTGCCAGGTACATTTAATCGTTTTATATTGGTAGAAGATACTCCGTGTAATTCTAAGGTTTCTTTTGCTCCTTTAAAAAGATTTTCTGTAATGTCAGGATTCCATTCAGAAACAACAATNCCAAACCGAAANTTATTCGCATTTGGGATGTTATTTTTGTTATAGTCTGATAGATTAGTAGTAGCCATTACATCTTAATTTTCAGATGCGTAGGTTGCTTTACTTATATAAATATCAATATTTTTAGCTTCTTCAGAATTTGGATAATCTTTTTTAATTCTGTTAAAAGNTTTTAAGGCTTTGTCAAATTTANTTANATCCATAGCAGTATTACCTGCTTTAAATAAATATAANGGAGTAGAAAAATTATTATCTTTTAAATTCGCTGCTTTTAAATAATAACTTAAAGCATCTTCTGGTTGATTAATATCTGAAAATATATCACCCATAGTTCCTTTTGCAATAGGGCCTAATATTTCATCATCAGAAGAGAATTTTTCTAAATAATCAATTGCTTTTTCGTAATTTTTTAATTTGTAATAAGAAATACCAGTATAATAATCTGCTAAATTTCCAGCTTTAGTACCACTGTATTCTTTTGCTATATCAATAAAACCATATTTGCCATCTGCACCATTTAAACTTAAAGTGTACAAACTGTCTGCAGCAACATTATTGGTAATTGCTTTTTGAAAATATGCTTTAGGAAAAGCCAACTCATCTGCAGCTTCTTTTTCTTGTGGACCTTTAATATATTTTTGGTAACCAATAGTTCCTAAAATAACAACAACAACAAGTGCTAATAAAACAAAAAGCATTTTTTCATTTTTTTTAACCCATTTTTCAGATTTAGTTGCTGTTTCATCTAAGGTATTAAAAACTTCAGCTGTTGTAGATTTATTTACAACTGTTTTATCTCCTTTTTTTAATTTACTACCTGTTTTTTTATATGTTGCCATTAACTTGTATAATTTGTAGGCGCAAAAGTAGAATATTTAATTGAAAAGTAAAAATCCATTTCAAGCTAATTTTTCATTTATTTTCAATAATTTTATCCGGCTAAAAAGATAAAATGAATTTAAAAAGAATAAACCTTATCAATTTTAAGAATTTTGAGACNCAATCTTTTGATTTTGAGGANAAAATAAATTGTTTTGTNGGCGATAATGGNGTTGGAAAAACGAATGTTTTAGATGCAATTTATTACTTGTCTTTTGCAAAAAGTTATTTTAATCCGGTAGCAGCACAAAATATTAATCATTCTAAAGATTTTTTTGTAATTGAAGGAGAATATAAAATGCAAGATAGATTAGACACTATTGTTTGCAGTTTAAAACGAGGATTTAAAAAAACTATAAAACGTAACGGCAAGGTTTATGAAAAATTTTCGGATCATATTGGTTATTTGCCATTGGTAATAATTTCTCCTGCGGATAGAGATTTAATTACGAATGGAAGTGATACGAGAAGGAAATTTGTGGATAATGTTATTTCTCAATCCAATAAAAACTATTTACAAAGTGTAATAAAATATAATAAAGTACTAGCACAGCGCAATGCGTTGTTAAAATATTTTGCGTTAAATAGAACTTTTGATGCTGTAAATTTGAATGTTTATAATGAACAATTACAGCAGTATGGGAATATTATTTATGAAGAGCGAAAAGCCTTTTTAAAAGAATTTATTCCTATTTTTACAAAGCGATATCAAGCAATTTCTAATAGTAAGGAAGAAGTTAATTTAGTTTATAAAACAAAATTAGATGAACAGGATTTGTTAACGTTACTAGCACAAAATTTAGAGAAAGATAGAGTGCTTCAATTTACAAGTGTTGGCGTTCATAAAGATGATTTAAGTTTTGAAATAAATGGGTATTCTGTTAAAAAGTTTGGTTCACAAGGACAACAAAAATCGTATTTAATTGCTTTAAAATTGGCGCAATTCGATTTTATTAAAAAACAATCAAAAATAAAACCTATTTTACTGTTAGATGATATTTTTGATAAATTAGATGAAAGTAGAGTAACTCAAATTATAAATTTAGTAAATAGTGATGAATTTGGTCAATTATTTATTAGTGATACTCATAAAGAAAGAACCGAAAAAGTAGTAAAACAATCTAACCAAACCTATAAAATTTTTGAATTATAATGGCAAAGCGTCAGAACGATTTTTTTAAATTACAAGATTTATTGCAGGATGTTTATAAAGAAAATAAACTAACCAAAGGAATGCAACAATTATTAGTTGAAGAAAAGTGGGGCAGTATTATGGGTAAAGGCGTTGTTTCTTATACACAAAGTGTTTCTTTAAAGGGCAAAACATTATATGTAAAATTAAATTCGTCTGTTTTACGCGAAGAATTAAGTTATGGAAAAGAAAAAATTATGAAAATGTTAAATGAAGAATTAGGAGAAAAAATTATTTCTAAAATAGTATTAAATTAAAAAAAGCTCGAAAATATCGAGCTTTTTTTAATGTTGTAAAAAGTAGTTATTATTAAAATAATTCTCTACCAGAAAAATGGAAAGCACCTTCAATAGCTGCATTTTCATCACTATCAGAACCATGAACAGCATTTTCTCCCATAGAAGAAGCATACAATTTTCTAATAGTTCCTTCTGCTGCTTCGGCAGGATTAGTAGCGCCAATTAAAGCTCTAAAATCTTCCACAGCATTTTCTTTTTCTAAAACTGCAGCTACAATTGGTCCACGAGTCATAAATTCTACCAATTCACCAAAAAAAGGTCTTTCTTTATGAATAGCGTAAAATTCTTTAGCATCATCTACCGTCATTTGAGTCATTTTCATGGCAACAATTCTAAACCCAGCGGTATTTATTTTTTCTAAAATTACTCCAATAAACCCTTTTTCTACAGAATCAGGTTTAAGCATTGTAAAAGTTCTATTTGTAATCATTTTAAAAGTTATAGTTTATAAAATCGGGACAAATATACTATTTTAAACGTTAAAGCAATGTTTTTTAATATTTTTGAAAATACGCAGCATAAATCATTATTAGTTGTTTTTTATTAGCATACTAATTTTAAAAATTTTGAATACTTTTTGATTAGATAACACTATTGTTATTTTATTAAGTAAATTTTAACAAATGTAGTTATTTAATCAAAGTATCATTTATCAATATATTGTATATTTGCTCCTTATGAATGAAGACGAAATAAAGGAAATTAAAGACTTGCTTTCAAGTCCTAAAAATATAGTTATTGTTCCGCATAGAAATCCAGATGGTGATGCTATTGGTGCTAGTTTGGCGGTATATAAATATTTAAAAAATAAAGGACATAAAGCAACGGTAGTTTCGCCAAATGATTACCCTGAATTTTTACATTGGTTGCCTAATTCTAAAGAAGCTTTTAAATACGATATGCAAAACAGGCAATCTCAAGCCACTATTGATGAGGCATCTATATTATTTTTACTCGATTTTAATACGTTGAGTAGAGTTGGTGATGATATGCAAAAAAAGCTAGAAACTTTTTCCGGAACTGTTATTATGATTGATCATCATCAACAACCAGATGATTTTGCAAAATATTTATACTCCGATGTTTCTATTTGCTCTACCTGTCAAATGGTGTATCAATTTATAGAAAAATTAGATGATTTAGAGCGGATGGATAGTACAATTGCCACTTGTTTATATACAGGTATTATGACGGATACAGGATCATTTAGATTCCCATCTACTACCAGTACTACGCATAGAATTATTGCCAATTTAATAGATAACGGCGCTAATAATGCCAAAATACATAATAAAGTGTATGACACCAATTCTTATGGAAGATTACAATTATTAGGAAGAGCATTGAGTAATTTAGTAGTAATTGATAAACTTAAAACAGCATATATTCCTTTAAGTCAAAAGGAATTAGATGAGTTTAATTATCAAAAAGGAGATACAGAAGGCGTTGTAAATTATGCATTATCATTAAAAGGGATAATTTTTGCAGCTATTTTTATTGAAGATACCGATCAGAAAATTATAAAAATTTCACTTAGGTCAAAAGGAAAATTTTCAGTAAATAAATTTGCTCGAGCACATTTTGATGGCGGAGGACATGACAATGCGGCAGGTGGAAGATCGAATGTTTCTTTAGATAAAACTATTTCTAACTTTTTAAGAATATTACCAGATTATAAAAAGGAACTTTTACATTCGTATGAAGATTAGAGTTTTTATTTTAATACTTGTTTTATTAAGTGTTGCTTGTCAAAAAACTAAACCACGATTACCTATTCGTAAAAAAATGGTTTCACAGAATGAAACCCTAATAACACTAAATAATAAACTTAAAAAAGAACAGGAATTAATTTTTAAGAGAATAATAAAAAAAGATAGCGTAAGTAATTATTCTGCTTCTAACCATGGGTTTTGGTATAAATATGATAAAAAAGGAAAGGATAATGATTTACCTAAAAAAGGCGATGAACTTATTTATATTTATAGTGTTTATAATATAAAAAATCAATTAATTTATTCTAAAAAGGAAGCACATTATTGGGTAGATAAACAAGATGTTATTGATGGATTAGAAGTTGGGTTAAAATTAATGAAAAAAGGAGATGAAGTAACGTTTTTGTTTCCATCAAATGTTGCTTACGGATATTCAGGAGATCAAAATAAAATAGCTGTTAATCAGCCACTAATATTTAAAGTTAAATTAAATAAAATAAATAAAAATGAAAGTAATTAATTTGGCAATCGTGATGGTTGCAGTACTAGTATTAAGCTCATGTAACCAACAAGGATTTACAAAAAAAGGATTAAAAACTGAAAAAGATACCATAAGTTATGCTTTAGGTGTAGATATTGCTAACAAACTAAAAGTTAATTTTGGTGATGTTGATGAATCCTTATTTTTAAAAGGTGTACATGATGGAATGGATACTACAAATGTTTTAATTGATTCAAAAAAAATAGGAGCTAAGTTAAGAACATATTTCCAAAAACGTCAAGTGGAAATGAGAGAAAATCAACAGGCAGCTGCTTTAAAAAAAGCTGAAAAAGAATTTGGTGAAGTTAAAAAAGCAGGAGAAAAGTTTTTAGAAGAAAATAAATCTAAAAAAGGGGTTAAAGTAACTAAAAGCGGATTACAATATATTGTTTTAAAAGAAGGTAAAGGAGATTCTCCAAAAGCAACTTCAAGAGTAAAAGTTAATTATAAAGGAACATTAATTGATGGAACTGAATTTGATAGTTCTAAAAAACCTGTAGAATTTGCTGCAAATAGAGTAATTAAAGGTTGGACAGAAGGATTACAATTAATGAAAGTTGGATCAAAATACAAGTTTTTTATTCCTCAAGATTTAGGTTATGGTGCTTTTCCACGTAAAGGCGGTGTTATAAAACCATTTTCAGCTTTAATTTTTGAAGTAGAATTGGTAGCTATTTCTAAAAAATAATATTTTAAAAATACACAAATGAAAAGCATAAAATTTTTAATAATTCTAACTATTTTATCAGTTGTAGTTTCTTGTAAACCAACAAAATATACCAATTTAGAAGATGGTATTTATGCAAATATGCAAACAAATAAAGGTGCAATTTTATTAAAATTGACTTATGATAAAACACCTATAACTGTTGCAAATTTTGTTTCTTTAGCTAAAGGATCTAATCAAGAAGTATTGGATTCTTTAAAAGGAAAGCCTTTTTATAATGGACTGTTATTTCATAGAGTTATTAAAGATTTTATGATTCAAGGTGGTGACCCAACCAGTACTGGTGAAGGCGGACCAGGTTATAGTTTTAAGGATGAATTTCCAAAAGACACAAAAGGTAACTTGTTGTTGAAACATAGCAAACCAGGAACTTTATCTATGGCAAATGCTGGACCCAACACTAATGGNNGTCAGTTTTTTATTACCCATAAGCCAACACCTTGGTTAGATGGTAAACATTCCGTTTTTGGATATGTGGTTAAAGGTCAAAATGTGGTAGATTCTATTGCACAAAACGATACTATAAATTCTGTTGAAATTATTAAAATTGGTTCTGCAGCAAAGAAATTTAAAGCTAAAAAACAATTTTCTTCATTTTATAAAAATTATGCGGAAGAATTAAAAATAAGACAGGATAAAATTCAGGAGGCTATGGATAATACCGTGGCTAAAATAAATCAAAATTTAGCAAAGGCTGAAGTGCTTCCTTCTGGATTAAAAATAGCTATTACCGAAACTAAAAATGGTGAAAAACCAAAAAAAGGAGTAAAAGTAAAAGTTAATTATGCTGGATATTTTACTAGTGGAAAACTATTTGATACTAGCTACAAAAATATAGCAAAAGCATACCAAACTTATAATGAAGCAAAAGATAAACAACATGGTTATGCACCATTTACAACGGTGTATGGACCAGATGCTCGTTTAATTGCAGGATTTAAAGAGGGTCTTCAGCATATGAAAATAGGAGATAAAGCAATGCTTTATATTCCATCCTATTTAGGATATGGAGAGCAAGGTGCTGGTCATATTGTTCCACCAAATACCGATTTAGTTTTTGAATTGGAATTGGTTGGTTTAGCAAAAAAATAAATTGATTAGGTGTTAGATTTTTTAATTCATAAGGATATAGAATTATTTATCTATCTTAATAGTTTAGGTAGTGTACAATGGGATGGATTTTGGTTATTTGTAACTAATAAATTTACCTCCATTCCATTGTATATCTTCCTTTTATTTTTGACTTATAAACATTTTGGGTTTAAGAAAATGCTTCTTGTGTTACTGTTTGGGGTTTTATTAATTGCTTTATCCGATCAAACTAGTAATATTTTTAAATATAGTTTTAAACGATTACGGCCTTGTCATAATAATGATATTTCATCTATAATAAGAATTGTAAAGGAAGGATGCGGAGGTTTATATGGTTATTTTTCTGGTCACGCTATTAATTCAATGGGAATAGCTGTCTTTTTTGGATTGTTGTTAAAAAACAGGTACAAATATTTATTTTTTATTCTAATATTTTGGGCTGTAATAATTGCTTATAGTAGAATATATGTTGGTGTACATTATCCTTTAGATGTGCTTACAGGAATGCTTTTTGGCATATTGTATGGTACTATCTTCTATAAATTACTAATCTACTTTTTAGGAAAAATTAAGAATTAGAAGAGAAAATTTCTTTTTTATTTAACGGATTTAAAAAGATTAAAAAGAAGATTACAGCAAATGCTAATTCATATAATTCCCATTTTCTTTCAGAATGAACAAAAATAATTAATCCCGTAGCAACTAAAAAAGCAATAGTATGATGCCATTTTACAATTGGCACTGCAAATAAATTGACTAATTTTTTTATAGAAGCTACTTTTCTATATAAAATCGGTAAAATTAAAATGTAGATAACTAACATAACCGTAAGTAACTGACTAAAAATAATTTTATTTACCTTTTCACCATCTACTACCATATTATGTAAATTTGTTTCATGTTGGGCATTATTTTCTATAAAATATTCAGAAGATTGGATATTGAATATACGTTGTCCCCAAGAAATTTCTTCCCCAGAGGCAAAAAAGAAAGCAATTGCCATTACTAAAACACCTATTTTCCAATACGTATTTTTATGTTTAAATAATTTAAAAAAGTAATAAAATAATAGTAAGCTAGAAGATAACAACATTACAAATTGACTGTTTTCTACAAAGCCATCTTCAACAGCATAAACGGTATCAAAATAATTTAAATTGGTGTTTGCATAGTAAAATCCTATTGCAAAAGCTACTATTAAAAAAATATAGCCAAGTTTATCTGTTTTTGTAAGGGTATTAAATTTCATAAATCAAAAGTACTATTTTTTTGAAACTATATAAAACTGTCTAATCAATCTTTCCTTCTTTTTTGAACCCTTATTTAAATTATAAGTTTCTTTTAAATTTAACTGATAATTTTCAAAGAGTTTTTGAGTGATTTTAGGTACATCTTCATTTAANAANAGAAGTCCAAATNGGTTTTNGTTNGGTAGNTTTAANGNTTTNTTNTTATANATNTTTTTTATTTTACCATGGTAATTCCATAATAATTCTGGAGTAACTTCTCCAATAGAATAAGTGATAATGTTATTGCTTTTTTCAATTTTATGTAAAGATTTTATTTCGTTATAGGTTTCATTTTTATTAATACTAGTGGTAATTGGTAAACCAAAAATAAGAATAGAAGCAATAAAAATAACCGTTAAATAAAACACATTTTGAATATTCTTTTTTAATAGATTTTTAATCATATAAAAACTAATTAAAACTAAACTTAGTGAAGTTAAAATATAACTTATAAGAAAGTTTTGAATTTCATTTTTTAATAAAAAATAAATAATAAACGGAAAACTTAAACCAATAATTGTTATTAAACCAAAATTAAAATAAACAGGAATAGTTTCTTTTTTATTTTTAAGTTTAGTAAAAGTATTAATTAAATGTTGAATGTAAAACCCTGTGTTTAAAGCTAGTGGAATTAAAATCGGCATTAAGTATCTAGGTTTTTTTTCAGGAATTAAGGATAATAAAATTACCGCAATTATAGTCCACCAAAAAGTGAAATTATAGGCAGTTTTGTTACGTACTTTTTTAATTAAATAAGGATATAACAAACTTATGAAAGCAGGAATAGTCCAAATACCAGATTGTGTAAAAAAGCTCCAATAATAGTAAAATGGTTTTACATTATAGCTATTCCAATTTCCAGTTTCTTTGGTTGCAATTTTTAAAAATGCATCTGCATCTGCAAGCCTCACATATACAAACCACCAGCCACCAATAATTAGAAATAATAGGATAAAACTTATAAAAGGAAGTGTTTTAGATTTAAAATCTTTGAATTTGTAAACTATTCCGTAGGAAATAATAAAAGGTAAAAAAAGTGCAAATAAGGAAACAGGACCTTTACTTAAAAAAGATAATCCTACAAAAAAGGATGCGAGTAATGCATTTTTCCAAAGTTGTTTTGAGTTTTCAAAAAATTGGTATAGAAAATAAATTCCTGCTAACATAAAACCGTGTGCAAAAATATCCCAAGGTGCTTCATTTAAAATACCAATAACATAAAATGAAGTTACTGCAATTAAGCTATTATTAAAACTATGAAGTTTGGGTAATTTTAATTGAATGGATAATAGGTAAACGAAAATTC
>JGI24024J18818_10000119_pt1 | contig 23840 bp, 17 predicted proteins | sample Cruoilmetagenom2_FD_18818 | JGI IMG/M metagenome (IMG submission 18818) | reverse complement strand
ATGTCCGCACCCGAATTCGCAACCTTCTTAAAATGGGTACCCATCCGAACGTGGCCATTCCCATGAGCTTTTCACGTAAAGGCCCCTGGAAATGTGCCCGGACGTTAGCCACTCAAACCGGCATGACGAATCAATGGCTTAAGGATCAAGGTCTGCTAAATGTCAAAGAACTGTGGGTGAACATTCATTACCCAACTACGGTCCGTTAATTTAAGTGAACCGCCCGGTGCGTGACCCGCTTGCCGGGTGGTGGGGGGGCTGGGGGAGCTGCGAGACTCCTCCCTATACCGATGGCCTAATTCAATGTTTTTATAGCAGATCTGACTTTATATAAGGATTGATCTTCGCAGATTTGCATCTTGCCAGATTGGTGGTCACTGATCATTTTTTCAAATATCAATTCAGTATTTATGAATAGGTTGCTGCTTTCTTTTTTTAGGTAGCGTGCAGCCATACGGCAATATTCAGGATCGATGTCTATCCCTATGCTATTTCTGCCATATCTTATGGTTGCTATCATTGTGGTTCCGGTACCACAGAATGGATCTAAAACAGTATCATTTGTAAAAGAAAACATTCTAACCAATCGGGATGCTAATTCAAGCGGAAACGGGGCTGGATGGGTTCTTGTAGATGCGCCTGGAATATTCCAAATCTGTCTAAACCAACTATTAAAATCCTTTTTATCTATTTTGCTCAGCTTCCTCTGTTCCTGGGTTGGCTTTCGATATCCTCCCGGCTTTCTCTGCATTAAAATAAATTCCATATCATTTTTTATGATTGCATTGGGCTCGTAGGGCTTACCTAAAAATTTTGAACCGTTGGCGACTTCAAAACTAGCATTTGAAATTTTATACCAAATAATTGGATTTAAATTGTCGAAGCCTATTTTTCGGCATAAAACACAAATGTCTGAGTGTAGCGGGAAAACAAGATGACGTCCAAATTTTCGTCTAGAAACGCAGACGTCGCCAACAATGCATACAAGCCTGCCGCCTGGCACTAAAACACGGAATATCTCCCGCCAAACTTTTTCGAGTTCAGATAAAAAGGATTCATAATCATTAATGTGGCCTAATTGATCTGGATTTTCATTATAACGTTTCAAATTCCAGTATGGAGGTGAAGTTACAACTAAATGTATAGACTCATCTTCTAAGAAGGACAAATCTCTTGCATCTCCATTAATTAATCTTTGATATGTGTGAGTCGCTTTTTCCTTCAAATGGATGCCCCGACAAATTCCTTTATAATCTCAATTGATCCACATAAAATCAGCCATCCAACGCCCTGCTATTTCTTTTCAACAAGACCGATCAGGGTGTTTTTAAACCGTGGGCTGTCTAGTGTGGATTCAGCTTTGAGCGCATCGGTTTCAAGGCACTCGGCAAAGAATTCATGGGGCGTTTTTCCGGGCGCGATGAACAGTGTCAGGGCAACGGTGCTTTCACTTCCGGGAACTTCAGGGGGATCTGCCAAGGCTTCGACTTCAGCGGGCCAGGGGCCGGTGGCCAGGTTTTCAAGGTGTTTTATGAGTTCGTCCTGCCAGGAGGCCCGTGCTCCAGCGTCCGGGATCCCTGCCGGAACGGCGTCGAAACGGGCCACCTGCTCCATCTCGGGCATTCTGTCCATGAGAAGATCTAAAACCGCCCGGCTGTGGGTGATAAACAGTCCGGAAACCTGAGGGTCTTGTTGCATCAGAAGGGTCCAGGATTTTATCCGCTCTCGGGTCATGTAATGGCCCGGATCGTCGGTTTCCAATGCTTTAATTGCGCCAGCCCGCACCGGATCATCCTCATTTTCCCCTTTGAGCGCTTTCATGAAATCTTCTTCCATGGCTTCAACCGCCACAAGATCCCGGGTCAATCGGTCGTTCTGAAGGTCGAGCTCCTGTGCCATATGAAGAAACAATCGGGCGTGGAACAAGGGATCGGGTTTTTCACGAGACGGGGTTTCTTTTTCGGTTTCTTTGATTTGCGCCCGTATCTGTGAAGAAGAGGATTCATCAAAAAAAGGAATCTTATCGGCCATGGATTTTAAAAAACCGATTTCGCTTCCCCGGTGAACATCGGCCCAGGTTCGATATTCTTTGACAATTGCATCCAGTTTTTCACCATTATCGTGCACCGGTATCCGTATTTCGAGGATGCCGTTGTCGACCGATTCGCGCATCTCATCGGGGACTTTTGAAGTTGAGAGCTGATACATCGCAGTTTGCGCGAAACAGGCAGCCAGCGCTTGAGCCGCGGGTTTGGAAATATAGGTAAATGGAAAATATATGGGTTTCATGGTTCCTCAACTAATTTTATGGTCTTTGACGTTAATTCCCCGGGCCGTGAGCTGATCCCGAATCCTGTCGGCAAGATCCCAGTTTTTCTCTTGCCGGGCCTGATCTCTCTGCTCCATGAGACGCTGCACCCCGGGGTCATGGATGTCATCTTTAAAATCGAATATTTTCAGTACGGAATCGATTCCCCGAAAGGCATCGATAATTTTCGAGGCACCCTCCGGATCGAGTCTGTTTTCTATAATCAATTTGTTCAGCCGTTTGACGTTATTAAATATCGAAGCCATGGCCGCCGACATGTTGAGGTCGTCATCCATGGCTGTTTTAAAGCCGTGCTTCAGGTCGTACAACAGTTGATCGAGTCCGGGATACAAAGAAGCCCCCGGTTTAATATGAATGAGTGAATGGATGCAGGAATCGAGCCGTTTTAACGAGCGTTTGGCCTCTTCGAGCCGTTCTTTGGAAAAGGTAATCGGTTTCCGGTAATGTCCGTAAAGGAGCCAGTACCTGATTTCCCGGCCGGAGTATCCCATATCCGTCAAATCGGAGAGCGTATGCCCGGCGACCTGTTCATCGACTTTTTTTCCGTCGAGCAGGACGCGGTCGCAGTGCACCCAGTATTTTGCAAGGGGTTTTCCGGTCACGGCTGCGGCGATTGCGATCTCGTTTTCGTGATGGGGAAACATGAGTTCCCGGGAGCTGGTATGAATATCATAGGTTTCCCCGAGATATTTCAGGGCCATGGCCGTACACTGAATATGCCAGGAAGGGCGGACATTGCCCCAGTGGGTCTTCGTGAATATTCCCCGTTTCAACTCGGAGAGTCTCGATCGTTTCAAAAGCGTAAAATCCCTGGGATTGTCCTTTTCATATTCATCCAGATCCACTGTTGCCCCCAGCCTGATTTTATTGATATCCACCCCCGACAGCTTGCCGTAATCGGAAAAGCGGGAGATGTCGAAATACAAAGATCTCAATTTTTCATATGCATATCCGTTTTTCACGAGCTTTTCAGACAGGGAAACCATGTCGTGAACATGTTCGCTGGCTTTCGGGTACTTGGAGGCCGGCTTGATTTCGAGAACCTCCAGATCTTTTTTGAACGAATCGATATGTATTTGGGTGAACTCGGACAGATCCATACCTGCTTTTTCAGATCCGTCGATGGTTTTATCGTCCAGATCGGTGATGTTCATGATGTGTGTGACATCATACCCCCGGTATTCAAGATACCGGCACAAAAGATCTGAAAAGATGAAGCGCCGGCATTCCCCCAGGTGCGTTCTTGCGTGTGCCGTGGGTCCGCAGGAATACATGGTGACCTTTCCCGGCAAAAGGGGCTCGAACGGCTCCTTGCTGCGGCTCAGGGTGTTGAACAGTTTGAGGCTGATTTTTTCCTTTACGGCAAAAAGCGTCGTGCTGAGGTACCGTTCTCCCCCGTCCGGGAAAATCACCACAATGGTTCCATGGGTGAGTTCTTCGGCTTTCTTCCGGGCGATCACCAGTGCGGCCCCGCTGCTCATCCCCACAAAAATCCCTTCTTCTTTTGCAAGTCGCCGGGTCATCTCAAAGGCTTCTTCGTCATCGATATTCACGATTTCATCCAGACGATTCTTTTCGAATATTTCCGGACGATAGGCCTCTTTCATGTTTTTCAGACCCTGAATTTTGTGCCCCAGATACGGCTCGACACCGACGATGCGGATGTCGGGGTTGTATTCTTTCATTCGTCGGGTCAGGCCCATAAGGGTCCCGCTGGTTCCCAGGGTGGCAACGACCATTGAGACCTTTCCATCGGTCTGCTCCCAGATCTCAGGGGCTGTTCCGTGATAGTGGGCCTGCCAGTTGGCCGGGTTGTTGAATTGATCGGCCATGAAATAGGTGTCGGGATTTTCACGGGCCAGACGATAAACCTCTTCGATGGCGCCGTCGGTTCCCAGGTGCCCGGGGGTCAGTAAAATTTCCGCCCCCCGTGCTTTCAGAATTTTCTGGCGTTCCACGCTGGCGGCATCGGACATGGTCAATAGAAGCTTATACCCCTTTACCGTGCACACCAGTGCCAGTCCGATGCCCGTGTTTCCGCTGGTGGCTTCGATGACCGTTTTGTCGGGGGTCAGTTCTCCGGATTTTTCGCCGTTTTCGATCATGAACAGTGCGGCCCTGTCCTTGATGGACCCCCCCGGGTTAAAATACTCGAGCTTTGCAAGGATTTTAACTTGGGGATTCGGGTTGAGGTTTTTTATTTCAACCAGCGGCGTATCCCCAATTTTGTCCAGAATGGAGAAACTCATGGTGTCGATATTCCGTGTTTTTTAAACGTCTGTTTGAAGCAACACTATTTCAGTAAATATCCAAATCCAGAGGGCCCGGCTTTGGGTTTCCCCTGGAAAGGGCTGTTTGAGTTAAAACCGTACAAGTTAAAAGTGTCTAAAGTGATCTAAAGTGCCTAAAGTTATGGTGTCGCTCCCGCCTGCCATTGCAAGGCACGAGCGGGCAGGTCGCTCCGCTGATTTTATATAATTGGCAGAATTCCTTAACTTTAGTTCACTTCAAACTTTGGTCTTTTTCAAGATTAATAAACCTAGGGTGTTGCATCGATTTCTTCAGACAGTGTCCGTGTAATCTCTTTCCGGACCTGATCCGGTTCTTGGGATGCATCGATGATGCGAAACCGCTCCGGTTCGAGGCGGGCCATTTCAAGATATCCGGACCGCACCTTTTTGTGAAACGAAAGGGTCTCTTCTTCGAACCGGGTTTCCACCCGGTCCCGGTCTCCCCGGTCGATCTGTTTCCAGGCCCGGGACAGGCCGATCTCCGGCGGGAGATCGAGGAGAAGGGTAATATCCGGTTTTAGATTTTCAAATAACAATCGGTGCAATCCAAGGATCAACTCCGTATCGAGCCCCCGTGCATACCCCTGATAGACCACCGTGGCATCATAATAACGGTCGCACACCACGGTTTTGCCTTCGGATAAAAGAGGAGATATCAATTCCTTGATATGCTGGGACCGGTCTGCCGTATACAAGAGAAGCTCCGTCAAAGGATCCATCTCTTTGCTCGAAGGATCCAGGAGAATGGCCCGTATTTTTTCCCCGATCCGTGTGCCTCCGGGCTCTCTGGTAATCACGCAGTCGTGCCCTTTGTCCTGGAGAAACCTGACGGCGTGGCGCATGTTGGTGGTCTTTCCCGAGCCTTCTATCCCTTCGAGAGAAATAAACATAACAATATAAATGCCTAAAGTTTAAAGTGCCTAACCCGCCACAGAGCATCGGCGGACAAGTGTGAGCTAAAGTTTAAAGTGTCTAACCCGCCACAGTGAATCGGCGAACAAGAGTGAGCTATAAAGCCCGCCCTGGCCTCCGGCTCGTAGAGCCTACGCCTCGGAGAGTGCGCATCGCTCGTATCTTGATCTGACCTGTTTAACTTTAGGCACTTTAGATCATTTTAGATCACTTTTCTTTCCCATGTAAAAGTGACGCTCCAGGAGTCTGTGGTAAGACGTCCAGGTTTCATTGGGATCTTCCGATGCCATGAATTCACGGATGGCGTTGACCTTGGAATCTATCTCGTCAATATAATTCAATAAAACAGCCTCAATGGTTTTGGGGGGCTCCGGGGAGCCGAACTCCCTGACGCCATGATGGCTGACAACCATATGCTTTAACAAAAAGATCTGGTCTTCCGGGAAATCTTCGATTCCCGAAAGTTTTTCATCGACCATTTTGAGCCCGATCACGATATGGTTGAGCAACCGGCCTTCATCGGTATAGTCGATTTTGAATTGGTATTCAAACTCATCTGTTTTTCCGATATCGTGCAGAACGGCCCCTGAAACCAGGAGATCCCTGTCGATGCCGCTGTAATGCCCGGCGACTTTGTCCGCCAGGCTGGTCATGGAAAGGGTATGTTCCAGGAGTCCGCCGATGTAAGCATGGTGCATTTTTTTGGCTGCAGGTGCAGTTTTAAACTTGTGGACAAATTCTTCGTCTTCCCAGAATGCATCAAAAAGCTTCTTCAGGTAGGGTGTTGTCAGGGACGCCGTTATCTTCACCAGCCGTTGGAACATACCGTCGATGTCCCGGGAGGTTGCCGGCAGAAAATCTTTTGGATCCAACGCCTCGCGGGGGCAAAGGTCCATTGTTTTTACCACCAGCTGCAACGTCCCTTTGTATTCACCGACCGTTCCCCGAATAGATACAAAATCACCGGAGGTGACACCGGCTGTGATCTGATCCACGTTATCCCACACAACGCCCTTCAGGGTTCCGGTTTTATCGGAAAGGACCACATTTAAAAAATTGTTCCCATCTCTTTTCTGTAACAGAATCTTTTCGGCCAAAACAAAGACGTCATCGACCACGTCACCGGCTTTAATGTCCGTTATAAATCGCTTCTTCATACCGTCGAACCTCAAATCAGAACCAAAGATCACCATTCAGAAAGACATCTTAGGAATATCCCACTGCTTGAGCTCTTCAAGCATATCGTAATCTGTGGTATCACATTTAATCGGGGTTATGGTAATAAAATTGTCGTCCAGGGCCGCACAATCGATATCAGGATTGTCAGACGCCATTTGCGCATCGTGTCCGTGCCAGTAATATGTGCGGTTACGGGGATCGATCCTTTTTTCGACATACTCTTTGTACAGGGCGGTTCCCTGCCGGCTTATCCGAATACCCGCGACCTTGTTCATTGGCATATCCGGTACGTTTACGTTAAGAAAGGTTCCAAAAGGGAGCCCTTTTTTGTAGACGTGCTCTGCAAGGGTTCGCGTAAACGACGCAGCGCAATCATAGGCGTCATCGGTGCGTCCGTGTATGGACACCGCAATTGCAGGGACTTTGTATAAAGCCGCCTCTTTAGCGGCGGCAACCGTTCCGGAATAGTTGATGTTGACCCCCACATTGGCACCCGGGTTGATCCCGGATATCAACATATCCGGTTTTTCGTCGAGGATCTCCATGAGACCGATCTTGACACAATCCACCGGAGTTCCTTCGACGGCATATCCCATGCCGCCGCTGTTGACCTGGATCCTGGCGGTGCGGAGGGGCTGATGCAGAGTGATGCCGTGTCCCACGGCACTCCGTTCACGATCCGGGGCAACCACCGTTACAGCGTGCCGGCCATGGAGTTTTTCATACAGCACCCAGAGCCCTTGAGCGTGAATGCCGTCATCGTTGGTTAATAGAACGTTCATAGATAATATCCGAAAAGGTCCAAAGACACCGTGTCCATTTGACAACTACATCTTGACTTTTTCCACTGAAATGGGATTTATACTTGATATTTCATTCTTATTCAAGATGTTATTGTTCCGGATCGGATAATATGAGCCATTTGCAAAATTCGCGACGTTTGTTCCAGGGGTGTGTGGATGATTACAGCACTGTAACCACCGGCCCGGGTCATCCCCTGTTTTTTCCTACCGTCCATACGGGTTTGCAACCACCAGCCGTTTTTTTAAAATCGACCCGAATCTTCAGAACCGTCGTCCGATGGGTACTTTTCCCGTTGATGGTTCTTCTGATTTTCGGCCATGCGTCGGCCCAGGAATCTTCGCAGCTGTTTAAAGACGACAAGAACGTTCCCTGGCACATTGTTGCCGATGAAATCACCTATGATGATAAAATGAAGGTTTATACCGGCACGGGCCAGGTCGTCATCACCAAAAAAAATAAAAATCTCAGTGCGGATTATGTCCTTTTTGACCAGAGCACCATGGAGGTGTCCGCTGACGGCCATGTGGTCATGACCGTCGGAGAGAACATTCTCACCGGCAGTCGTATGGAAATGAATCTGGATGCGGAAACGGGAACCGTTTACGATGGAACCATATTCCTCCAGGAAAACCATTTTTATATCAAAGGGGATAAAATACAAAAGGTCGGCGAAGATTCATACACGGCTGACAAAGCCAGCGTTTCATCCTGTGACGGTGATCAACCGGCATGGAAAATCACCGGCAGAAACCTGAAGATTACCGTGGAAGGGTACGGTGTTGTAAAGCATGCAGCCCTTTGGGCCAAAAAAGTTCCCGTTTTGTATACACCGTACCTTGTATTTCCGGCAAAACTGAAACGTCAGTCGGGTTTGCTGGCGCCCCAATTCGGTTATGACGACCGCAAAGGGGCGGTCTATCTCCAGCCCCTTTACTGGGCCATCAACGAGAGTTCGGATGCGACGTTTTACTCTCATTTTATGAGCCAACGGGGGGAGAAACTGGGCGCAGAATACCGTTATGTGTTGGATGAACAGTCCAAAGGAACGCTGATGTTCGATTTTTTAGATGACCGCAAGGTCGATGACGGTTCTCCGGGATCGGACCAATGGGGGTTTGACGGTGACGATGTATTGCGACCCAATTCCGACCGTTACTGGTTCAGGGCGAAGCATGATCAGGCCTTGCCTTCCGGGTTCTTAGCGAGGCTCGACATAGACTATGTGAGCGATCAGGATTACCTCCGTGAATTCCAGTATGGATACAATGGGTTCGACGAAACCCGGGCGTATTTTAACAAAGTTTTTGGAAGAGAACTCGATGAGTATGACAATCCGGTCCGGCTCAACAGATTGAATGTCAACAGAAACTGGTCCCTCTACAGCCTCAATGCCGAGCTGCGCTGGTATGATGATGTCATCAACCGTCGTCAATCGGAGACCGATGACACATTGCAGCAACTGCCGGCCATAACCTTCGACGGTGCAAAACAAAAAATCCTAACCTCGCCGTTTTATTTTGATTTGAAATCCGAATACACCTACTTTTACAGTGAAGACGCCCTGCGAGGTCATCGGGGGGATGTTTATCCCAGGCTCTATCTCCCGTACCGATTCAGAAACTATTTCTCCTTCGAACCTTCTGTGGGGGTGAGAGAGACGGTCTGGCATTTCGATAAAGACGAAGACGGCCCTTCGGACAAAAGCACGCTCAACAGAAACATGTACGATGTAAAGGTCGACCTTTCTTCTGAAATCTATCACATATTCAACCTCAACGGCGAAGGTGTCCAACGGATCAAACACACCGTAATGCCCCAAATCATCTACGACTACATCCCTGAGAAAGATCAATCTGAATTCCCTTTGTTTGACAGTTTAGATCGGATTGAAAGAAAAAATATCGTTACGTATTCCTTGACCAACACGTTGACATCAAAATCGGGGACACCCACAGAAAACAGAGCCACCNCCCCCACCGACAAACTCGTCAACGATGATCGTTATAAACCGCTGACCCATACCTACAACCAGTTTTGCTGGTTCAAGCTCGAACAAAGTTATGACATCGATAAAGCAAACGAGGACGATCCGGAGCCGTTTTCACCGATTAACATAAGGCTTCAGATTTTTCCGAGAAAATATTTTGCCATAGACGCCGATGCGGATTGGTCCCATTACGACAGCACCTTCCGGTCAAGGAATATCGCATTGACCCTGTGGGATCCGCGGGGGGACAAACTATTCGTTTCCCATCGATATAAAATAGATGCCAGCGAATCCGTCTACACCGATCTTCACTTAAAAATATCCGACAGCCTTTCGGTAGTGGCCGAATATGAGCGGGACATATTTAACGGCAACAATTTAAAATCCGGTCTCGGGTTTTTGTACGAAACCCAATGCTGGTCATTTTACACAAAATACCTTAAAGAAGGAGATGACCAGAAAATTGGATTTATGATCGAACTTCGTGGAATCGGGGGTGTTGGATCGAAATAATTACCCTGGACTTATTGAGACAAACAGAATATATCTTATGGTTGCATAAGGGCACGGCAAAATGAGCTTAACGACGATAACGATGCGCATTCCCAGACTTTTTCTCTGGTTTGAGAAAATTTAGATGGATATCCCAAAAAACATATGACAATAGATAGATTAGCTGATTCATGGTATGTCCTGCATACAAAAAGCAGGTTTGAAAATGTGGTCAACGAAGGCCTGACAAAAAAATCGTTGAGGGTTTTTCTCCCAAAGATCCAGGTGAGAAGCAAGCGACGTGACCGCAAGGTGATGATCCGAGTTCCTCTGTTCCCCGGATACCTGTTTGTACAAACCAGCCTCGAGCCCACTGAACATATTGAGATTGTAAAGACCGTGGGCGCTGTCCGTCTGGTGGGGAACAAGGACGGCCCCATTCCGGTGCCTTCGGAAACCGTCGACTCTTTGAAGATCATCGTTCAGGGGAACGATTCTGTTACCACGGGTTCCAGATTTAAAAAAGGGGACAGGGTCATCGTTGTCCACGGCTCCTTTGCCGGCGTGGTCGGGACGTTCGTACGGCACAGGGGAAAAGGGCGTGTTATCGTTAATATTGAGGCGCTGGGACAATATGCGGGCGTGAATGTGAGTGAAGAGGATATTGAATTACTGCCTAAAATATGATCATAACCACTTGACTTGCTATAGGTTCGCATTTTATAGAAATTGAAATCCGGTTTCCACAGGATCGGGGTGTAAAATTTCAAACGATCAAATAACAGAAAGATATATTCAGAAGGAGGATATATGAACAAGCTGGAGCTTATCTCCGCCTTGAAATCCGAAGCGAACATTACCAAAGCAGAGGCAGCAAGGGTGGTAGAGATGTTTTTCGATAACATGGCCGATGCCATGGAAAAGGGAGAACGTGTTGAAATTAGAGGTTTGTGCAGTTTTTTTGTTAAAGATTACAAAAGCTATACCGGCAGAAATCCAAAAACCGGTGAAAAGGTAATCATTAAGCCTAAAAAACTGCCGTTCTTCAAATCTGGAAAAGAATTGAAAAATCGCGTAGATTGTTAGAGTTGTGTCGGCTTCTGAATCGATAATCGGCTTTGAGTCGATAGTAGGTCAAGAAAAGCCCATAAGACTTTTAACGACGCTTTTTCAAAATGAGACCATCCCGCATGCCCTTCTTTTTTTAGGTGCTGACGGTGTGGGCAAAAAGATTACAGCGACGGCGTTCGCGATGGCCTGCAATTGTCGGGTCCGGAGGAAGGGGGATTTTTCAGCAAATCCAAAAATCCGGGCTGATCATCTTACGATACCGGATCGAACCATCCAAGGCGGACCCGGCGACTGTTGTCCGTCGTGTCGGAAAATTAAATCCGGCAGTCATCCGGATGTCATTCTGGTTGAACCGTCGGGCGCTTTTATCCGAATCGATCAAATACGAAGTCTTTGCAGCACACTTGCCATGAAACCATACGAGGCAAAGCTGCGAGTGGTCATAATATCCGATGCCCAGGCCATGAATCCTTCGGCGGGCAACGCCCTTTTGAAGGTGCTCGAAGAACCGCCGGACAAAACGATTCTGATACTCACTGCCATGCAGACATCGGATCTTCTTCCTACGATCGTTTCACGCTGTCAGCATATCAGGTTTAATCCGATTCCCCGAAAGCATCTGGAGGCACTTCTGGTCGAAAAACGCGGAATGCATCCGGATGATGCAAAGATCATCGCGGCCATGGCAAACGGAAGCGTCTCCAAAGCCTTTTCAATGACCAGCAAAAAGAATCCGATCAATTGGATTAACCGGAGGATCTGGTTGATCGATGAGGTTCAATCACTGTTCATGAGACCGATGGCCGCACGCCTGGCATTTGCCGCAAGGTTGTCCAAGGATAACAAAGCCCTCGGGGACTCTCTGGAAGTGCTTAAAACCTGGTTTAGAGACCTTGTTGTCTGGAAATATCATTCCGGGAGAATACTCAACACCGATTTGAAAAACAAGATTCAACGGGCCTCCCTAAATATGACCGTGGCCTCGATTCTTTCAAAGATTAACAACATTCACGCTGCCCAGAAAAATATCCGGGCCAACACCAATTTGCGGCTTACTTTGGAAGTATTGGTCATGCGACTTGCAAAAGTGTGATCCACAGGCTAAAGGATGCCGAAACAGGATCATATGGGATTTCAGCCTTTTCCTAATAAGATCCTGCAAGCTTTCTTGGAAGCGTTTCATAAAACCGTAACACGGTTTTATTTCAAAGCGCTGAACCCTTAGAAAAAAAAGAATTTGGATATATGAAAAAAGTGGTTGGAATAAGATTCAAGCCGGCCGGAAAAATTTATGATTTTGACAGTGGCGCATTCGTGCTCAATCGCGGGGATCAAGTGATTGTTGAAACCGAACAGGGGCTCGGTTTGGGGTCCATTGTCACGCCGCCGGTGCCATACGAAGGATCTGCAGCAAGCCGATCCGGCAAGCCCCTGAAGAAGGTGTTCCGTCTGGCGAGCCAAGAGGACTTTCGTCAAAAAGAAAAGATTTCGGCAACGGAAAATAAAGCCCACGCCCATTGTTTGAGCTGCATTCGGGAACTGGGTCTTAAAATGAACCTTTTTGCCGTTGAGAGCGCCTTTGATGCCGGCAAATTGACGTTTTTTTTCACATCTGACGGTCGGGTCGATTTCAGGCAGCTTGTAAAGATGCTGGTTAAAAAATTCGGTGTTAGAGTAGAGATGAGACAAGTTGGCATACGAAATCAGGCCAAGATGTGCGGCGGTATCGGAAGGTGCGGGCGTGAAATATGCTGCTCGGCATTTATCGAGAAATTCGGGCCGGTTTCCATACGAATGGCCAAAGATCAAGGATTGTCATTGAATCCCACCAAAATTTCCGGACAGTGTGGCCGACTCATGTGTTGTCTTACCTTTGAAAGTAAAATGTACCAGGCGGTCAGGGAAAAATTCCCGAAAATCGGTGCCCAGGTAACGACCAAAAGCGGGAAGGGGAAAGTGGTCCGCCATAATGCGATATTTAATCGTATCGCTGTTCGTTTAGAAAGCGGACAGGAGATAGAAGCCGGGATTGATGAGATAACCGGGGAATGAGATCTTTGAAAGGTTAAGGAAGGAAAATGGATAAACCTTTTTATATAACAACGCCGATATATTATGTTAACGCCCGGCCCCATCTGGGGCACGCATATACGACAATTGTGGCAGATGTTGCCTGTCGGTTTCATTCAATGCGTGGCCAAGAGACCTTCTTTTTGACCGGTACGGACGAACATGGCGACAAGGTCGTGCGTTCTGCCAAAAAGGAGGGGTTGAGCCCCCGGACCTACGTAGACCAGATCAGTGGGCTTTTCAGATCCCTATGGCCCGAGCTGAATATCCAATACAATTATTTTATTCGTACCACGGATGCATCCCACATGTCCATCGTCGAAGAAATCATGCAAAAAATCTACGACGCAGGGGATATCTATTTTAGTGAATATGAAGGGCTTTACTGTTTTGGATGCGAGCGTTTCTACACAGAGCGTGAACTGGTCGACGGCAAATGCCCGGACCATGAAACAGCGCCGGAAATCATCAAAGAATCCAACTATTTTTTTAAGATGAGCCGGTATCAGAACTGGCTGATCGATCATATAAAAAACAATCCCGATTTCATAACACCCCAGCGTTATAAAAACGAAGTTTTGTCGTTTCTCAAAGAACCCCTTGAAGATCTTTGCATATCCAGGCCCAAAACCCGCCTTAAGTGGGGAATTACCCTCCCTTTTGATGATAACTATGTCACCTATGTATGGTTTGATGCCCTCTTAAACTATGTTTCGGCCCTGGAATACCCGGATGGCGATCTATTCAAGACATACTGGCCCAGTGCCCGGCACGTTGTGGGCAAGGATATCTTAAAACCCCACGGTATTTATTGGCCCATTATGCTCAAGGCCGCAGGAATTGAGGTATACCAGCAACTTCATGTCCACGGATACTGGAATGTCGATCAAAGTAAAATGTCAAAAAGTATCGGGAACGTGGTGGAACCGCTTCAACTGAAAAATGTTTACGGCCTCGATGCATTTCGATTTTTTCTCATGCGGGATATGGTTTTCGGACTCGATTCCAACTTCAGTGAAGCTGCACTGGTTCAACGCATTAATTCCGATCTCGCCAACGATCTTGGGAATCTGTTCAGCAGGATTGTGGCCATGGCCCAAAAATATTTCTCCGGCGTCGTTCCGGGAATCGATGCCAAAGTGGAAAAAGAGTTAGAGCTGGGTCTGGAATCCGAAGCACTTAAAGCCATCACCCAATTCGAAACCCATATGGAAACATTTGTCTTTCATAAGGCCCTGATCACCATCTGGAAACTTATCAGCCATATGAACAAATATGTCGATCTGACGACGCCCTGGGTGCTGGCAAAGAAAAAATCGAGTCGGAAACAGCTTGAGGTTGTAATCTATAACCTTCTTGAATCGCTAAGGATCATATCCGGACTCATCTATCCCATAATGCCGGATACGGCCAAGACCATGCAAAAACATCTGGGTCTGGATCCGGAAAAACCGTTTTATCATTTAGAGATCCTCAAAACATGGAAATCCCTGCTGCCTGGAACGAAGCTGCCCAAATCGGTTGCACTTTTTCCAAGAATTGACCTAAAGGAGGATCGGACGTCATTGGAGGCAGAAAATGAATCCGGTGCCGATAAACCTCCGGTTAAGCCCGAAATAACCCTCGACATATTCGACAAAATCGATCTCAGGGTTGCGACGGTAATTCGTGCCGAGGCGATCCCCAGAGCCAAAAAAATGTTGAAACTCGAAGTGGATCTGGGAGAAAAAAAGACCATCGTGGCCGGCATATCCGGGTCCTATTCCCCTGAGAAACTGGTGGGTCGGCAGGTCATTGTGGTGGCAAATCTAAAACCTGCAAAATTGATGGGCATCCTGTCCAACGGTATGTTGCTGGCCGCCGTTGAAGGGGATGGTTGCACCATTGCAACCCTGGATAAAAAAGTAAAACCCGGAACACCGATCAGCTGAAGATCCCGCCGGTTCGCCGCTCTGATTGAGCTGCAACGTCAAAATGGCATGGTGGAAGGGTGTGGGGCACACATCTGCACGTAACTCGCTGTAGATTTTTAGCTTACGGCGGCATGGAATTTCAAAAGGTATGATTATCCGTTAAAAAATGATTCACCGCAGCACTAAGACCGACACGGAGACGCTGGACAGACCGAGCTGGAGAGACTATCAGTCCGGTCTGAACCGGTCTGCCAACAAAAAAAAACTCATTTCAGGCATCTTTAAGGCAGCGGGGCTTTTTTTTCTTATCCTTGCTGTGGGTTACGGGATCATCAGCGGTCTCGAAGGAATATCATTTTCTCATTTAAAGACCGATTATTTTTCTCCGTCAAATGGGACAAAAAGAGATGCCGCTTTAGATCGTGTCCTATTGAGCGATAAAAAGCATGTTCAGAACCTGATCGATGATGTATCCTTGGTCAACCTTGAACATAAACGTATCGATGTTTTTACCAACGGGGATAGATATAGTGTGGACACCACCCTTGACATTCCCCTGCAGAATTTTATTCTAAAAAAACTCGACACATCCACCGCTCGGTATATCGGAATTGTGGGAATGGATCCGGCCACCGGCAAAGTATTATCCATGGTGAGCTTCGATAAAACAGATCCGTCCAGCAATCTTTGTGTGGACAGCAAATTTCCTGCAGCGAGTATCTTTAAAATCGTTACCGCATCGGCGGCCATTGAAAAAAATGGTTTTCGCTCGAACCGTGAATTAAAATACAATGGCATGAAACATACCCTATACAAATCCCAGCTTAAAAAAAAGACCAACAAGTACACCAACCGGGTTTCATTTCAGGATTCGTTCGCACAGTCCATTAACCCGGTTTTTGGAAAAATCGGTGTGTATTACCTGGGAAAAACCGCCCTCGAAGAATATGCTGAAGCCTTTGGCTTCAATCAAAACATCAATTTTGAGATTCAAGTCGATCCCAGTGAGGTCCATCTATCGGACACGCCGTACCAGTGGGCGGAAATTGCATGCGGGTTCAACCAGGAAACAACCATCTCTCCCCTCCACGGTGCAATGATGGCGTCTGCCATCGTCAACCAGGGCCGGTTGATGGAACCCGCCATTGTCGTTCGGATCGTCGACGAAAACGGTGATGTCATTTATCGCAATAAGTCGGTTTCCATGAGCCAGGCCATTTCCTCCGAGGCATCCAAGACTCTCAATGCGCTGATGGCCGCAACCATAAGGTCCGGCACCGCCAAAAAGGCTTTCAGAGGATACCGGAAAGATAAGATCCTTTCCAGACTCAATATCGGCGGAAAAACAGGCTCCATGGGTAACGACACCCACGATGTGCGGTATGACTGGTTCGTGGGATTTGCAGAGGAAAAAGGGGGAACGGCCAAGTTCGCGGTGTCCGTTATCGTCGCCCACGAGAAATATATCGGCCTGCGGGCAAGCTATTACGCGCGGTCGGCAATGAAGGCCTATTTTGGCAATTATTTCTCCAAAAGCCAAAATATAGCATCTAAAATTAAGAATAAATGAGATCCGGGGTATAAAAACCGCTCAACTTAGGTTTGACATGGATTGTTTTTAGAGAACCGTTACATATGGAGGAGATGTATTATGCCGGGGTTTGAAATATTTGGTGACGAGGAACGCAAAGAAGTACAGGATGTTCTCGATACGGGTGTTTTGGCACGCTACGGCTTCGATGGTGTCCGAAAAGGGCACTGGAAGGCAAGAACATTCGAATCGGAGCTGGCAAACCGCATGGGATCGGAGTATTCTCACCTCTGTTCCAGCGGTACAGCAGCCCTTTGTGTTGCATTGGCGGCCTGCGGGATCGGAGCGGGAGATGAGGTCATTGTCCCGCCGTTTACCTTCATCGCAACCGTCGAGGCGGTTATTCTTGCCGGTGCCGTGCCCGTGTTCGCTGAAATAGACGAAACACTCTGCCTCGACCCCGGAGCCATCGAGCCTGTTATTACCCCCCGAACAAAGGCGGTGCTGCCGGTCCATATGTGCGGGGCCATGGCGCGGATTGAAGACATAGAAAATCTCTGCAGTCAAAAGGGGCTCGTATTGATAGAAGATGCCTGCCAGGCCCTGGGCGCCACCTTCAAAGGCAAAGCACTGGGGACCTTCGGCAATATGGGGTGTTTCTCGTTCGATTCCGTCAAAACCATTACCTGCGGCGAGGGGGGGGCGGTGGTCACCGACGATAAGGAACTCTATACCCTTGGGGATGAATTTTCAGATCACGGCCATGACCACATCGGCAATGATCGGGGTCTCGAAGACCACCCGATTTTGGGAACAAACTTTCGCATCTGTGAACTGAATGCCGCCGTGGGCCTGGCGCAGCTGAGAAAACTCGATTTCATCCTGGAAAAACAACGGGCCCATAAAAAAGCCATTAAGGATGCCTTGACGGCGTTTCCGGAGATCGGCTTCAGAACGCTTCCCGACCCGGAAGGCGACTCGGCAACGTTTTTGTCTTTCTTTCTGCCCGATGAGGTAAAAGCACGGGAAACGGCAAAGTCTCTGGGTGAGGCCGGCGTTGACGGGTGTTTTTACTGGTATGATAACAACTGGCACTATATTCGGCAGTGGCATCATCTGAAAAAGTTTCGTGCCGCTGCCAAGCTCCCGGTTCAACTTTTCGATCACTGTCCGGACTACGAAAAAATTGAACTTCCCAAGTCCGACGGTATTATGGGCAGAACCCTATCCATGCTGATCAAACTGTCCTGGACTGAAGAGGAGCTTTCCCGGCGAATAGAAAAAATGGCAGATGTATTTAAAAAAATAGGAAATAGGTGATCGGTAATGGAAATTAATAGTCTATGATCTGAGGATATAATTATGTTTCGAAATTTTAAAATGGTGTCTCATGTGGTGTTCGGCCGGGGCTGTTTCAATCAGCTGGACGATATTCTTGCTGAAAAACGGAAATCCGAAGATTCTTATATGGTGTTTCTGGTGGATGATGTTTTTCTTAAAAGCCCATTTAAAGATCGGGTGCCGGTAAAAGACCCCGACACCCTCATGTGGGTCAACGTGGATCATGAGCCCAAAACCGAATATGTCGACCGGTTGACACAGAATGTGAAAAAAAATTCTGATGAATTGCCCGACGGCATTGTCGGAATCGGTGGTGGAAGCACCTTGGATATTGCAAAGGCGGTATCCCTGATGCTGACCAACCCCGGATCTTCTGCAGATTATCAGGGCTGGGATCTTATAAAGAATCCGGCGGTTTACCATGTGGGCATTCCAACCCTTTCCGGCACCGGTGCGGAAGTATCCCGCACAACGGTTCTATCAGGCCCTGAAAAGAAGCTCGGAATCAATTCCGATTACACGGTATTTGACCAGATTCTTCTCGATCCCGAGCTGATTGAATCCGCGCCGCCGGATCAGCGATTCTATACCGGAATGGACTGTTATATACACTGTGTTGAATCTTTAAGCGGCACCTTTCTCAATGCATTCAGCCAAGCATACGGGGAAAAAGCCATTGAACTTTGCAGAGAGGTTTTTTTGGGCAGCGGCCCGGCCCGTGACGACAAGCTGATGATGGCGTCGTATTGCGGCGGTATGAGCATTGCCTATTCACAGGTGGGAATATGCCATGCCCTTTCATATGGTCTTTCCTTTGTGCTGGGGATTCATCACGGAATCGGCAACTGCATTGTCTTTGACACCCTCGGAGACTATTATACCGAAGGGGTCGACGAATTCCGTCAAATGATGGACAAACATAAGGTTCAACTTCCCCGAAACCTTGTGGCCGGTATTAAGGACGATCAATTGGAAAAAATGGTGGATGTCGCCCTCATCCTGGAGCCGCTCTGGGAAAATGCACTGGGAACCGACTGGAAAAAGACCATGACCCGGGACAGAATCAAAGAACTGTATCTGAAAATGTAGGGGAAGGTAACGCCTAAAATACTTTTAACGGCGTGTTTGAAATCGGGAGTTCAATGAATTCATTAGATAAAATATATATAATTGTCAAACGGTTGTGCAACATAATCCTTAAGGGTCTATCGTGCAACGTCTATTTTGGTAAGCCCTTGGCCGGTGTCCAGAATCGGGCCATCGTATTTTTTCCATACCACGGGAACAGGCTCAGCTGCGGCTTGACCGGGATTGTCGCATTTAAACACAAGAAAACAACGGATGACCGTATGGATGTCGCCGTTTTGAACCCCATGCTCAAAAAACTCGAAGACCACCGGCTACAGAACTGCAAACAAAATGACCTGTGTTTTGAAAGCCATTATCTGGGCGGGAAAGACCATGTGGAGGAACTGTTTGCGGCGATCCGTTCGTTAAAGTCAAATGAAGCTTTTTACCATTTATTTGTCGACACGCAACGCCAAGACGAACTTTCAAAATTCGCCGGCCGCCTGTCTGAAAACATCGAATCGGAATCAAAATTTTTGAGCGATCATTTGGGTCGGCTCCAATCGAAAGATGTGGATATTCTGGTCCGGCGTATCGACATTTTAAAAGACATTGCTTGGTGCGCGACGTCTGAAATTGCCGGCAACATAAAAAAGATTAAAAATCTTCTGGGATCTGAAAACCAAAATCCCAATATGGAGGTTGTCAATATTTTCAAACAGATCAATGCCGTGCTGAACAGCATCGACCGCCTTGAGGTGAGAGGACGCGATTCGGCGGGTGTCTCCATGATGTTCGTTCTGGAGGGTTCAGAGGTTGAGAGGTTCAAAGAAACCCTAAAAAAAGCAAATCTTCTTGACCAGTTAACAGAGCGTTCAGGCCAGGACGTTCTCGTGAACTCGGGAATAAACCTAAACCAGACCCAAGATGAAAACGGCCAAAAGCGTTTTGCCCTGGCCTTGACGTATAAAATTGCTGCGGTAGTGGGACGTCTGGGGGACAATGGTCGTTTCTTGCGCAAGCAGATCAAAGACGATGGGATCCTGCAAAGATTGGCAGGGTTTTCACATGAATACCACACGATTTCCGCCCATACCCGTTGGGCTTCCGTGGGGGCCATCACCGAACCGAACTGCCATCCGGTGGATAATACAATTTTAGGAAACCGTGTTCCGGAAGGGGGTATTATCCATGCCTGTCTGAATGGGGATATCGATAATTACCTTGAACTGAAAAAAGAACATGAACGGCAGGGGTGTGTTACCCACAAAGATATCACCACCGATACCAAAATCATTCCGCTTCAGATCGGTAAATATATCCGGCAAGGCTTCGACGTGGCGGAAGCTTTCCGGAGAGCGGTGAATGACTTCGAGGGGTCCCATGCCATATCCATGCATACCGATCTTGCCCCCGGAAAGCTTTTCCTGGCNCAAAAAGGGAGCGGTCAGGCTATCTTCGTCGGTATTGCAGACGATCATTATGTGCCCTCTTCCGAGGTTTATGGATTGGTCGAAGAGACGCCCTTTTTTATTAAGCTGGACGGGGAAAAAGAAGTCGAAGGTCGACACGGCGTGACCCAGGGACAGATTTTCATCTTGAATCAGGAAGCCGGGGGAGGCTTGGACGGTATTGAAGCCATGTATTATGACCGGACGCCTCTGGTCCTTGGAGAAAAGGACATAAAATATACTGAAATTACGCCAAGAGACATCGACCGCCAGGAATTTCCCCACTATTTTTTAAAAGAAATTTCAGAAGCCCCGCTTTCCGTTGAGAAGACCTTTCAGAACCGTTGGAAAATCAAAGATGAGAAAGACCAAGAACGTGTTATCACCCTGGATGAAAAGACCTTTCCTGAAATATTGAAAAAAGCCCTGATGGATGAAAAAGTCCGACGGATTTTTTTGGTGGGGCAGGGGACCGCCGGTGTGGCTGCACAGGCATGTGCAGACATTATGAATTACTACCTGCACGATCCGTCGTTTTATATCCGTGCATTGAAAGCATCGGAGCTGAGCGGATTTCAACTGTGTGACACCGATCGAGCAGACAGTATGGCCGACGCCCTTGTTATCGCCATAAGCCAGTCCGGTACCACAACAGATACCAATCGTGCCGTCGATATGGTCAAAGAAAGGGGTGCTTACACTATGGCCATTGTCAACCGCAGGGATTCGGATATTACCTTCAAGGTCGACGGCGTCATGTATACCAGCAGCGGTCGTGATATCGAGATGTCCGTTGCGTCCACAAAGGCGTTTTATTCGCAGATCGTGGCCGGAGCTATTCTGGGGCTTAAGGTTGCAGAACTTAAAGGGCGAAGGGATAAACATTTTGTTACAGCGGAAATAAAAGAACTCTTAAAGCTCCCCGATTGCATGAAAAAAATTCTTTCCATGCGCACTAAAATCGGGGATTCGGCCAGAAGGCTTGCAACCGCCAAAACCTACTGGGCCGTGGTCGGCAGCGGCCCCAACAAGGCTTCGGCGGATGAAATCAGAATCAAGCTGAGCGAACTCTGCTATAAGACCATTTCATCCGATTTTATCGAAGATAAGAAACACATCGATTTGTCATCAGAACCCCTGATCATTGTGTGTGCCGCTGGCGCCAGGGGTACCGTTATCAGTGATATTATCAAAGATACGGCAATATTTCAGGCCCATAAAGCGACACCGGTGGTCATCGCAGATGCGGGTGAAGACCGGTTTGGACCCTATGCGGCGGATGTATTTCATGTTCCCATGGTCAGCGAACATTTTGCGCCCATTTTGAACACCCTGGTGGGACATATCTGGGGTTACTATGCGGCGATTACCATTAATGAGGGTTCACGTTTCCTGTACGAATTCAATAAAGATATTCAGAACACCGTAGATGATTATGCAAAAAAAGATATGGACGTTTATGAACTCATTCTGGAAAAATCCTTCAGGGAAAAAATCGCCTTTTTCTATAAAAAATTCAGAAGAAAAAAATCCGCCGGAGATTTCCCCACGGCCATGGGGCTCGAAGCCGCGTCCGATCTAACCCTTCTGCTTAAATATCTATCGGGCAGGATGCCGGTGTCTGATTTTGAAATTGATTTCAGTAAAAAGGGTACCCCCCTGAATATGCTGAACAAGCTGTTTGAGTGTCTGGGGGAATCGATTAACAGCTTGTCTCGACCCGTGGATGCCATCCGGCACCAGGCCAAAACGGTCACCGTAGGGACAAGCCGCATCAGCGAAAGGCTGGAAGGGATACTGTTCGATACGTTGGAAAAATATAACATCAGAACATTCCAGCTGACCAACAAAAATATTATCGTTCTAAAATACCTCCAAAAGATTGTTGCTGATATAAAAGGGGCGATTCTGTATAGAATCGGCGGGCTGAATCTTCTCGGAGAACCGACCGATGAAACAACTATCGAAATCGTAAAGAAAGATGGTGTCCTAAAGCCGATACCGTCCAGAGTCGAAACAGACCCGCTGCTAAAAGGCTCCAAACGAATTATCGTACGGGAGGGGAATGTCTATATCGGTATCGGCCGAAAAGACGACCGGAGCATTATTGTTATCCCGATTATATCCGCATCTCCTGCCACGGCGAACCTGATCGAAAATATACTGCTTCTAAATATATCGTTTAAAGAAAATGTGCTTCTCGACATTAAGATAAAGGCCCTTGGCGGAAAATATGAACGGATTAAAAACATCGTTCAGGAAAACAGCGTGGTGTGGGAGGACAGATACCTGGAGCTTGTTGAGATGAAAGAACTTTTTGGAATATCGGCAGAAAAGATCGGAGAATTTATCGTTTCCAGTGTTAACCACGCCACCGCTTAACTGCTTGACCCCGTCTATATTTCATAGCCTGTAGGGTATTTTTCGATTTAAGGTGATGGTTTCCAGGTCGATACGCGTATCATAGACCATCATTTCAACACCATGTTCCACAGCCTGCCTCAGTTCTCTTCCATATGCAGGGTCTATAAGATCGGCGGGTCGAAACGTTTTTGCATCCATCCGCTGTACCACATAGAACATCACACATCGGAACCCCTCGGAAACAAGGGTGCGAAGTTCCACCAGGTGCTTGAGCCCTCTGGCGGTGACGGCATCCGGAAAAAAAGCGATTCCGTCTTTTACAAGGGTGCAGTTTTTAATTTCCACAAAGCAGCGATCCGTGTCGCCGTTGCTCAAAAGGATGTCGATTCTCGAATTATAAGCGGTTTTGACTTCCCGGACAATGTGGTCGTAGCCGTTAAGATCCGCAACCATTCCGGCATCGATGGATTCGGCCACCAGCCGATTTGGAACCAGTGTATTGATGCCGACCAGGGAGGTGGGCATTTCTATGAGCTCCCAGGTGTATTTGGTTTTCCGTTTGGGATTGTCATGAAATGACAGATAGACCGGTCTGCCGGGCTCACAACATGCCTGCATGCTGCCTGAATTGGGACAGTGGGCGGTCACCACTTGGCCGTCGGTCAATTTTACATCTGCCAGGAAGCGCTGGTACCTTTTAACGAGGGTTCCGGGTATGAGTTCCGGCCAGGCCAGACCTTTTGATTGTGTTGAACTTTTGGCGATGGTCATCGGGTTGTCACTTTTTTCAATTAAATCTAAATCCCCTGCTAAAATTAATCCGGCAATTAAACATGTCATTCCGGCCGCACCCCGGACTTGATCCGGGGGGAGAGCCGGAATCTAGGAACCCTATGTAAATACTGGATTCCCGCCTCCGCGGGAATGACGTGACGGTTAATCGAAGTTGGTGTGTAAAATTGCCAATTTAATAATATCTGTGTTTCCAATTCGCAAACAGAACCATAAGATTTGTAATTCTTAAGCATTTCACTCGA
>JGI24024J18818_10000116_pt1 | contig 24012 bp, 26 predicted proteins | sample Cruoilmetagenom2_FD_18818 | JGI IMG/M metagenome (IMG submission 18818) | reverse complement strand
GTAAATAACTATAACTTTTCTAGAGGAACGGTTAGTTTTAATTCCGATAGACGAAAGCGATTCACTTATGACACATCCGCTAGTTATGGTGATTTTTTTAATGGAAAAATAACCACATTAAGTGCTTCAGGTAATATGCGTTTTGGGTATTGGGGGAATTTTAGTTTATCCTATAATTATAATGATATAAGGTTGCCTGAAAATTATGGAGAAATAGATCTTCATTTATTTCGATTTAGAGGTTTAGTAAGTTTTACAAACAAACTGTTCTTTAACAACACCGTACAGTATAACTCACAAAGTGAAAACTTTAGCGTGTTTTCAAAGTTGCAATGGCGTTATTCACCGCTTTCAGATATTTTCTTAATCTATAATCAAAATAATAACACTAACGGATTTGATTTAAGTAATAGATCGATAATTTTAAAACTAACCTATCGCTTTGCGGTATAAATTAATACCATGAATAAACTAACAATAACTTTTTCACTCTTCTTATTAGGGGTTTTATTTAGTAATGCTCAGATAGATTCTGTTTTAATAAGTAATGCGAAATTCAAGAATACAAAGTTTAATAATGCTCATGCTGGAAGTGGATTTTTACTCCAGTATAAAAATAAAATGTACGGTATAACAGCAAAGCATGTGTTGTTTTTTGCAAAAACGGATAGCATGAAAACTGTCAGCTTTGGTAATGCTTTAAAATCTTGGGAGTTCATTTCCAAAACTTCGCCGAATAAAAGGATTTTAGCAGGGAAACTTATAAATGAAGCCCCGAATGAAATATTAGAAATGCCACCAAAAGGAGATTGGTTAATTTTTGAAATTGTAGGAAGTGCACCTAAAGGTATAGCTGTTTATTCTTTAAGAGATGAGCCATTAAAAAAAGGAGAAAATGTTTGCTTTTTAGGCTATCCATATAAAACTACAAAGTCAATAAATATTAAAGGGACATTTATAGGATTAAATAAAGATAATAATTTAAGACTTGATGTGCCAAAAGGTGTTTACCATGGTTGCAGTGGTGGTCCAGTTCTAGATTCAAAAGGCAAGCTAGTTGGCATTGTATCTATGGGTTATTATGACAAAAAGGAAGACAAACAGATTTTTGAACCTGCATCTTTGGATTATTTCAAAGAGGTAATTCATAAAAAGTAATAAACAATGAGAAAATCTTTAATCTTATTCTCTTCTATTCTTATGTTAAATATGTCTTGTTTTAAAAAGAAACAAGTAACTATTATCTTTGAAAAGAAGTTAGAGGTAATAACAACTCCAAAATTGTTTATGTCTGGGGTTGTAACAAAAAGAGGGCTAAGACATTTTGGTTCATCTTTTAGTAAAGATGGTTCCCGAATAGTGTATACAATTAGTGATAGAGTTACACCTTCTAGAGTAGTAACACAAACCTATACTAATGGTAGTTTTTCAAGTCAGGTAGCTATTGTAAATGACACTTTGCACTCTTTTGCAGATGCCAGTATTTCTCAAGATGGAAACACCATAACATTAACAAGTACACTACCTCAAAATGGATTAGTAGATGATAATTCTAGAAATGGGATTTGGCAGTTTCATAAGGAAGGAGAGAATTGGGTGAAACCAACGTTTATAGATTTAAAGATAGATTATGATGGAGGCTTTGGCTATCCAACACTAACAAAGGATAAAACACTGTATTTCGCTTATATTGATACAACTAGGAATATGGATATTTTCTATTCAAAACGAAAAGGTGGAATTTATCAAAAGCCTGTAAAACTGCCATCACATATCAATACAGAGAAATTTGAAGGCGACCCTTATATAGACCCAGAAGAGCGCTTTTTAATTTTTGCTGGATTTGAAAGAGCAGAAAACTATGGACGAAGCGATTTATATATCTCATTTAAACTTGAAAATGGCTGGTCTAAGGCAATTAACTTGGGTAAGAAAATAAACTCCCATAGTTATGATGGAAGCCCCTATGTTACAGCAGATGACGAGTACTTAATATTTACTAGTGGGAGACATCCAGAAAAAGCAAATGAAGAGGAGCTTTTTAATGTGTTCTATGTGAAATTCGATATTGAAAAATATAAACGGATGCTTAAAAATTAAAAAACTATAAAAGATAAATATGAATAAAGTAATTGTTTTTAGTGTATTTGTTTTGATGGTTGGTTGCAATAATACTGCTAATGTATTTCAGCAGTATGCAACCTCAAATATACCAGTAAAGTTAGGAGAAGGAATTTTGTCTACAAATTCTATTCAATGGAATAATGTGTTTAATTCAAAAACAAATGAGCTGTATTTCACTAAAATGAAAAAATCAGGATCAGTAATAAATATTCTAACCTATAAAGATGATATTTTTCAAGACTTAAAAACTATAGATTTTCCAGAAGACACACCACATTCAGATATATATGTAAACCCAGAGGGCAATCTGATGCTTTTTTCATCTCTCATGCAAGAGGATGAAAATGACACTATTAGTGATTGGAATATATGGAAATCTATTAGAAAAAATGACGAGTGGCAAACTCCTGAATTATTTTTTGATACTAACATTGAAGGAAATCAATTCTATCCTTGGTTAACAAATAGTGGGAATTTATATTTCGCTATTACGCCACATAATTCGGGCAACAGTGATTTATATGTTTCGGAAAATGAAAATGAAAAGTATTTAGAGCCAAAAGCTTTACCTAAATATATTAACTCTGTAAAACTAGAAGGAGATGCGTTTGTAGCGCCAGACGAAAGCTATTTAATTTTTGCAGGATTTGAGAGAGGTCAAAATTTAGGAAAGTCAGATTTATATATATCATTTAATAATAAGGGGCTTTGGACTGCTCCAGTTTGGCTAGGAGATAATATAAACTCAGAAGGTTATGATGGAAGCCCATTTGTAACCGAGAGTGGTAACTACCTGATTTTCACTAGTAGTAGAGGAAGTACTGACGAAAACACTTTTTTTAATCACTACATTGTTAGGTTTAATCCCGAAAAATACAATGACACAACAGTGTCTTTTGAAAACTATTTATCTAATATTGGAAAAACACCAGTAAGATTTGAAGTAGATAATATTACTACTCCTAGTATTGAATATGGTGGTAGTATGTCTTTATCAACCAAAGAAATATACTTTACAAAAGCAGCTTCCGATTTTTCATCTAGAAGTATTATGCTTAGTGAATTTAAAAATGGATTATTTACAAAGCCAAAAGAAGTTATAATAGGAGGAAAACGATATTCAGGTGCTAGTGATGTACAGGTTTCTAAAAATGGCTATGATTTATATTTTAAAATGCGTGGGCATGTAGTAAATGATAGCTTAAGAAAAGATGGAAATATATGGACAAGTAAACGCGTTGATAATAAATGGGCTAAAGCTGAAATGTTACCAATAGAAGTTAATTCAGAATTGAACGAGTATTATCCAATGGTAACAAATAGTGGCAATTTGTATTTCAGTAGAGAATTCAATGATACAAGTTATGATATTTATGTGTCCAGATTTGTAAATGGAAAATACCAAAGAGCAGAACCTCTACCGGATTATATTAACACAAATCTATTAGAGTCTGACGCATACATCTCTCCAGACGAATCATATATGATTTTTGTACGTATGTATGTCGAAGGAGATTTAGGCGTCTCTGATTTATATATAAGCTTCAATGAAAATGGCATCTGGACATTGCCAAAGAATATGCGCTCCTTAAACAGTAAGGGTATAGATGGCAGTCCTTTTGTTACTTCTGATGGTAATTATTTGTTTTTTACTTCTACAAGAAATTCAGATAATCCAGAAAATTTTGATGGGCATTTAGATATCTATGTTGTCAAATTTAATATTAAAGATTGGAAATAATAATATAGTTTTCAAATCTTTACGAGAAATCGTTGTGGTTCTTTACAGAACACTTTATCAAAAATTAATTTTAGATGAAATAGAGATTATAAATTAAAACTGTTCGATTTGTGCTCTATATATAAAAACAAAAAAGACCTTCAATCTCTTGAAAGCCTTATTATTGTTGAGTGGAGAAGATGGGAGTCGAACCCACGACCTCTTGACTGCCAGTCAAGCGCTCTAGCCAACTGAGCTACATCCCCATTATTTATTTCAATCCACTTAATACTAATACTGGAATAGAGCTATGAAATTCTTCTTTTAAGATTATATTCTTCTCCCATTTTTTAGTAAAAAAACCTCTTTTCCGCCGTACTACACATAACATGTCTGGACTGTGAGAGCGAAAATGTTCTAAAATACCTTGAAATGTTCTAGCGTTTTCAGTATGAGTTGTGTTTGCAACTATTTCTGCTAAATCCTCAGTAACGTTAAAATCTCCTTCATTATAATAAGGTGTTTTAACCAATAATAAATTTATAGTCGCTTTAAAATTTTCTTTTATCGATTTAAGGGGCTTCAACGCATTCTCTTTTTTTATAATAGCCGACTTTACAGCCATTAATATATTAGAAATAGAGTTAAATACATATCCTTCAGGCACTATGAGTGCAGGTATTTCTGTTTGTTTAACAATCTTTCCAGATGTTTTCCCTAAATAGACTTCATCATTTATAGAATTAGTTCTAGGTTCAATCAAAAGCAAATCAACATCTGCCATTTTACTTGCTAATTCTAATGTATCTATTAAATCTCCTTTAAATGTTCTTATAATAACATCTACACCCTTAGTGTTAATTTTAGAAACAAGATTGTTTAAAAACTCTTTACTTTCTCTTTCTAGAATATGATCAATTTTAATCATCGTTCCTGCTTTGGTATATACATTATATACTTGAACAACATATACTTTTGCTCCAAAAGCTTTAGCAAAATCTATCGCATATTGCAAATGGCTCACAGCGTTTTTCGATGATCCTACAGGAACTAAAATATTCTTCATAATTATAGATTTAAAAACTAAATTTACACAAAATTTAATGCAAAAGTAAACATTAATAATGATTCTAAATATTTTAAATTATTACATTTGATTGCCTCGATTAGTCTAAAGCATATAAATAAATTAGCTATTCCTGCGCTCATCGCAGGAGTGTCAGAGCCTATTCTGTCTTTAACTGATGCAGCAATTGTTGGCAACATAAATGTAAATGCCACAGAATCTTTGGCGGCTGTTGGAATTGTGACAACTTTTTTATCTATGCTTATTTGGGTGCTTGGGCAAACTCGAAGTGCTATTTCGTCGATTGTTTCACAATATCTTGGAGCTGACAAATTAGAACAAGTTAAAAACCTTCCTGCTCAAGCCATTTTTATTATTACGTCGTTAAGTGTCATTATAATTATTAGCACATTCCCTTTTGCAGAAACTATTTTTAAACTCTATAATGCTTCCGATTTAATATTAAACTATAGTGTTGATTACTATAAAATTAGAGTGTTTGGTTTTCCATTTACTTTATTTACTATGGCAATATTTGGTGCTTTTAGAGGCCTTCAAAACACCTTCTATCCAATGATAATTGCTATAATAGGTGCGATTTCAAACATAATATTAGATGTTATTTTAGTTTACGGAATCGACGGTTTAATGCCTGCTCTAAATATAAAGGGTGCTGCTTATGCTAGTGTTGTCGCACAAATTTTAATGGCGTTTTTTGCAGCTTTCTTTTTACTTAAAAAAACAACCATTCCATTAAAACTAAGTTTTCCTTTTAATAAAGAAATAAAGCGGTTTATACTCATGATTTTAAATCTGTTTGTGAGAACTATTGCTTTAAACGTTACGCTTTACTACGCTAGTGCTTTTGCCACAAGCTATGGCAAACAATTTATAGCAGCTTATACCATTGCTATTAATCTATGGTTTCTTGGAGCTTTTATTATAGATGGCTACGCAAGTGCCGGAAATATTTTATCTGGAAAATTATTTGGCGCTAAAGCATACAAAACCCTTCTTCAATTAAGCAATAAACTTATTAAATACGGAATTATTATCGGAATCATCATCGCTATTCTTGGTGGTGTTTTATATTTCCCCTTAGGAAAACTCTTTACCAAAGATCCAGAAGTTTTGGCTGAATTTTATAACATCTTCTGGATTGTTTTAGCAATGCAGCCACTTTGTGCTTTAGCTTTTATTTTTGATGGCATGTTTAAAGGTCTTGGTAAAATGAAGCTTTTACGAAACGTTTTATTGTTCTCAACTTTTTTTGTGTTTATCCCTATCCTGTTTTGGTTAGACTCACTTAACTATAAGCTATATGCTATTTTTATCGCCATAACTTTCTGGATAATTGCTAGAGGAATTCCATTAATTATAAAATTTAGAAAAATCTTTATTCCACTTTCACAAAAGCCTTAACTTTGAGTATTAATCGACATTAAAAACACTTATGCTACTAACAAGCCTAATACAGGATATAAATATTGAAGAAAAGATTAAAAATGCTCCAGACGATAGTTATGGTATTGGAGTATTTATTGGTTCAATGTTGCCTTTTGTGGTTTTAGTTGTTATAGCATATTCCATTTACAGATATAACAAGAACAGAATAAACAAAGAATAGCATGGATATACTTAACTTTTTAGGAGGAAATGGCTTGTTTCTTTTACTAGGAATAGTTTTAGTTGTAGTCTATTTTATAAATAAACGTAAAAGACGATAACAATGAGCAACATACGTATTACTAAACAATTTTCTTTCGAAACAGGTCATGCGCTTTATGGCTACGATGGTAAATGCCGAAATGTACATGGACACAGCTATAAGCTTTCAGTCACAGTAATTGGCAACCCTATAACAGATACCACAAATGTTAAGTTCGGAATGGTCATCGATTTTTCCGATTTGAAGAAAATTGTAAAAGAAGACATTGTAAATGTGTTTGATCATGCAACCGTTTTTAATAAGAACACACCACATGTAGAATTAGCTAGAGAGCTTGAAAACAGAGGACATAATGTGCTGCTGGTAAATTATCAACCTACAAGCGAAATGATGGTTATAGATTTTGCTTCAAAAATAAAAAAGCGTTTGCCAAATAATATCAAACTACACTCCTTAAAGTTACAAGAAACTGAGTCCTCTTATGCAGAATGGTATGCCAATGATAACAATTAAAACATTCTCTATATTTACACATGCAAATTCCTGAAGGAAAAAACATATACTTTGCTTCCGACAACCATCTTGGAGCGCCAACACAAGAACAATCACTCCCTCGTGAAAAAAAATTTGTGGCTTGGTTAGATGAAGTTAAGCACGATGCGGCAGCAATATTTCTTTTAGGCGACCTGTTTGATTTTTGGTTCGAATATAAAACCGTTATCCCAAAAGGCTTTACCAGGACATTAGGTAAGCTTGCCGAAATTAGTGACTCTGGAATTCCGATATACTACTTTGTAGGTAATCATGACCTTTGGATGAATGGTTATTTTGAAGAAGAATTAAATATTTCTGTCTATCATAAACCACAAGAATATACCTTTAACAATAAGACCTTTTTTATTGGTCATGGTGATGGGTTAGGTCCAAAAGACAAAGGCTATAAGCGCATGAAAAAGGTATTTACCAATCCTATCTCAAAGTGGTTTTTTAGATGGCTGCATCCAGATTTAGGTGTAAAATTAGCCAAGTATTTGTCTGTAAAAAACAAACTTATTTCTGGCGAAGAAGACATTAAATTTCTAGGCGAAGACAATGAGTGGCTAGTGCAGTATTCAAAAAAGAAACTAACTGAAAAACATCGCGATTATTTTGTGTTTGGCCACAGACATTTACCATTAAAAATCGATTTAGGGAACAGCTCTAAATATATTAATCTAGGTGATTGGATAACGCATTATACTTATGGTGTTTTTGACGGTGAAAATATGGCGCTGAAAGAGTATTAAATCTTTTGGTTTTCACCCTTCCTTTTCATGAACTTCTATATCATTTCTTAAATCAAGGTTACGAAGCGATTTGTTTTTATACCCGATTGTTGCGACAATAATAAGAGTTACTGTTCCTCCTAGAACAACAGCTAATGGTGCTCCAAAAATTCGTGCGGCTACACCGCTCTCTAAAGCTCCGAGCTCGTTAGAAGATCCTACAAACATTGAATTAACTGCGCCTACTCGTCCTCTCATATTATCAGGTGTCTTAAGCTGTAGGATCGTTTGACGTACTACCATTGAAATGCCATCAAAAACTCCAGATAAAAACAATGCTATAACACTCAATCCTAACAATTTTGAAGCTCCAAATATTATCATACATACTCCAAATCCAAAAACCGAAATTAGTAATTTCTTACCTGTACTTTTAGTAATAGGAATGTACGTTGTTGCTAACATAGTTATAATACTGCCCGAAGAAAGCGATGCATTTAATAACCCAAATCCTTTCGGACCTGCGTCTAAAACATCTGTTGCAAATACAGCAAAAATCGCAACTGCTCCTCCAAATAGAACAGCAATCATATCTAAAGATAAAGCGCCTAAAATAACTTTATCATTAAACACAAAGTTAAGTCCAGCTTTTAAACTTTCTTTTACCGATTCGTTAACACCTTTATTAAAAATTGGTTTTTTCTTTATTCGTAACACTAATACTAACGCTATCATAACTAAAACAAATACGATACCAAGTGTATAATGAACACCGATCCAAGCAATTAAAAACCCTCCAAACAAAGCGCCAAAAACATTAGCTCCTTTCCATGTACTACTACTCCAAGTTGCAGCATTAGGGTAGATTTTTTTAGGAACCAAAAGCCCGATAAGCGAAAAAATAGTTGGGCCAAAGAAAGCTCTCAAAACTCCGCCAAAGAAAACCAATCCATAAATTCCAAATAAAATTGAATTTGTTTCCCAAGAGGCTTCTACATTAACTGAAGTTAACCAAAACAATCCAAAACTTATCAAAGAAAATAAAGTAATACAAAGGGCGAATAAGTTTCGTTTTTCTTTTTTATCAACAATATGACCAGCAAAAGGTGCAAGAAAAAAAGCAGGCAAAAATTCGCAAAGACCAATAATTCCTAATGACAATGGGTTTTTAGTTAAGGCATATACCTGCCATTCTATAACTACAAACTGCATTGACCATCCGAATACTAATGCAAATCGCAGAAGTAAAAAAATATTGAATTCTTTAATTCTTAAAGCAGCATATGGATCGTTTTTTTGCATTAATTATTGTTTAATATCTTTTAGTTTAAGTTGTAAACTTGTTTTTCCTTGCCAATGATTTTCGTCAATAGAATAAACAGCTTTAAATTGTTTTTTGTTAGAGATCAATTCGATTTTATCTCCCAATCCAAAACCAATACCAACAATTTTATCTGTATTTTTTTGTGTTAAAGTGACTCGTAAATGCTTATCATCTTCTCCTACACATTTACCATAACCAGTGTCTTTTAAGTTTTCAGTCATAAAAACAGGTGTCATATTTCCTGGGCCAAAAGGAGAAAACTGTTTTAGTATTCTATAAAATTTTGGAGTAACACTACTTAAACTAATTTCTGAATCGATAGTAATCTCTGGAATTAGCATTTGTTTTTCTATTGTAGAAGAAACAACTTCTTCAAATTTCTGTTTAAATGTTTCATAATTATCTTCATTTAATGTAAGACCAGCAGCATATTTATGTCCTCCAAATTGTTCGATGTGCTCGCTACATGTTTCTAGTGCATTATACACATCAAACCCTTTAACTGAGCGTGCTGATGCGGCTAATTTGTCTCCACTTTTTGTAAATACCAATGTTGGTCTATAATAGGTTTCGGTTAATCGAGAAGCCACAATACCAATAACACCTTTATGCCAAGTTTCATTGTAAACAACAGTAGTATAGCGCTCCTGTTCTTTTTGTTCTTCAATTTGTTTAAGAGCTTCTTCTGTAATTCTTTTATCTGCATCACGCCTGTCGGTATTAAATTGATCTATGTCTATCGCGTATTGTATTGCTAAATTATAATCGGTTTCGATTAATAATGTTACGGCATGGTTTCCATGTTTCATACGTCCTGCGGCATTTATTCTTGGCGCAATTATAAACACAACATCCGTAATCGATAAGGTTTCTTTTTTTAGTTGTTGAATAATCGCCTTAAATCCCATTCTTGGATTCTCATTTATCACTTGTAATCCAAAATAAGCCAGCACTCTGTTTTCTCCAGTTATAGGAACAATATCTGCACCAATAGCTGTCGCAACCAAATCAAGATATTCTGTTAAATCTTCAATTGTTTTATTTTCTTTTAAAGCTAAAGCTTGTACTAGTTTAAAACCGACACCACAGCCACATAATTCTTTATATGGATACTCGCAATCAACTCGTTTTGGATCTAAAACAGCTACGGCATCAGGCAAAAATTTTCCAGGTCTGTGATGGTCGCAAATAATAAAATCGATCCTTTTTTCTTTAGCATAAGCTACTTTTTCTAAGGCTTTAATTCCGCAATCTAATGCAATAATGAGTGAGAAATCATTGTCTTGGGCAAAATCGATGCCTTTATATGAAATGCCATAACCTTCATCATAACGATCAGGAATATAAGTTGCAATTGAATCTTGACGTGTTTTTAAATATGAAGATACTAATGAAACAGAAGTCGTTCCATCTACATCGTAATCGCCATATACCAAAATGTTTTCATTATTCGCTAAAGCAAGTTCGATTCTTGCAACTGCTTTATCCATGTCTTTCATTAAAAAAGGATCATGAAGGTCTTCTAAACTAGGTCTAAAAAAAGTCTTTGCTTCATCATAAGTTTCGATNCCTCTCTGTATTAACAATGTTGCGGTAAGAGCATCTACTTGAAGCTCCTTTTGTAAGACTTCAACTTTTTTTGCTTCTGGTTTTGGTTTAATTGTCCAGCGCATGGTTATAAATTATGCAAATGAACAATCGTTTTTACTTTTGCAAACTGACGAAACATTTCCATTACTCCACAATATTTTTCAACCGATAAATTAACAGCATTATTAATCTTTTTTTCATTTAAATCTTTACCATAAAAATGATAATCGACTGTAACTGTATGATAATATTTTGGATGTTCGTCTGTAAGTTCTCCTTCTACAAGCATTTTAAAATCGGCTAATTTAACTTTCATTTTATTTAGCACAGAAATAACATCTAAGCCTGAGCATCCTGCAAGTGATGATAACATCATGGCTTTTGGAGCCATTCCAGAATTGGTTCCTCCAAAATCTTTTGAAGCATCCATCATTACTGAAGGCCAACGAGGGTTATCCGATTCAAATACCATGTTTCCTTTCCACTGTGTCGTTATTTTATCAGACATATATAAAGATTTTTTCGTTACTTGTTCATTCAAAAATACCATTAATAAACTAAAAAAATATAATAAAATGCCTTTAGTAACACCTTTGCCAGCAGATCATGATATAGAAACCAAAGAATTAGCAGAATTCTTTAACGAAACACTTGGGTTTTGCCCTAACTCTGTACTTACAATGCAAAGAAGACCTGCAATTTCGAAAGCATTTATCAATTTAAATAAGGCTGTTATGGCTAATGAAGGTCGCGTAGCTTCGGCTTTAAAGCGTATGATTGCTTGGGTTTCTAGTAACTCTACAGGATGTCGCTACTGTCAAGCACATGCTATAAGAGCAGCTGAACGATATGGTGCTGAGCAAGAACAATTAGATAATATTTGGGAATACAAAACACATCCTGCTTTTTCTGAAGCCGAACGTGCTGCGCTCGATTTTTCTTTAGCCGCTTCCTTAGTGCCAAATGCTGTAGATGGAAAAGTAAAAGATGAATTATACAAATATTGGAATGAAGGCGAAATTGTAGAAATGCTTGGTGTTATTTCTCTGTTTGGTTACCTCAATCGTTGGAACGACTCTATGGGAACTTCTATAGAAGATGGTGCAGTAGAAAGTGCCGAACAATATTTAGTAAAAACTGGTTGGAAAAAGGGGAAGCATGTTTAGAAAAATCTACTTTTTCCCTCCTACTACAATTACAATCTCGCCTTTTGGAGGTTTATTGGCATAATAATCCAAAACCTCTTTTGCAGTACCTCTTATGGTTTCTTCATAAAATTTAGTCAATTCTCTTGAAACGGAAACTGGTCTGTCTTCTCCAAAATACTCACAAAAATGAGACAATGTTTTTATAAGCTTATGCGGCGATTCGTAAAAAATAATGGTTCGCGTTTCTTCAGATAATAATAATAATCTTGTTTGGCGTCCTTTTTTTACTGGCAAAAATCCTTCAAATACAAACTTATCATTTGGCAACCCGCTATTAACCAATGCTGGTACAAATGCTGTTGCACCAGGAAGACAATCGACTTCAATATTATTTTCAATACATGCTCTTGTAAGTAAAAATCCAGGATCGGAAATGGCAGGAGTTCCTGCATCACTTATTAAGGCTATAGTTTCACCACTGTGTAACCGTTGAATTAAACTAGAAATCGTTTTATGTTCGTTATGCATATGATGGCTTTGCATATGCGTAGAAATTTCAAAGTGTTTGAGTAGCTTTCCTGAGGTACGAGTATCTTCAGCAAGAATTAAATCGACTTTTTTTAAAACTTCAAGAGCTCTTAAAGTAATATCATTAAGATTTCCTATTGGTGTTGGAACGATATAGAGTTTACTCATTAATTAAACTTACTTTCTAACAGTTCCATAAATCGTTCTTCGTATTCCTCCTTACCAATCCAATTTTTATAATCAGGTTTAATAATATTTTGGATTAGATGCAAGACCTCTTTAAAAGAGCTTATCGTATTTATTTGCGACAGCACGCGCTCATAATCTTCACTTTTGCCATTAAAAAGATGCTTTATAAATGCAAGTTTATCATTTAAACCTACCACTAAACTCTTTCCTTTCAATTTATCGTTAAGCGATTTTTTGTTGTCTTCTTTTTTTTGCTCATTTAATTCGGAAATTGGTTCGAAAACTGGGATTTCTTTAAAATTATCTGTGAGTTCTTCAAACTCATTTTTATGATGTGGAGCATTTGATTTTTCAGTTTCAAAAAAATCATCGACTTGCTGCGTTTCAGAAGGCATTTGAGCTACCATATCCTTTATTTTTTCTATAGCAGGCTCCATTATACTATCGTCATCCGCCTCGTCAAGATTAATATATGTTTTGTTTTCAACTTCAATTGTATCACTCACTTTATTGTTAAAAGCTGCATCAAGCATCCCAAAAAAGGATGAGTCGCTACCAATTGTAGGGATGTCACCTTGAAAATTTTCGTGTGCAAACTTTAATGCTGTTAACTTTTCATATAAAGCGGCAACTTCAGTATGCATTTTAATAACATCCTCTTTCCCTTTAAGTTTGAGAATCCGATGTGCTATGCTAATTAATTCTGATTCTAACTTCTTTTTCATTTGTTTAAAATTTTTAAATTTAATCCGATTTAGGTTTGGGTTTTTTAATAACTTTGCCTCACCTTTATGCAAACGAATATTAGCTTTATTTTAGTGTTAAAATTACAAAATGTTTCTTGAAAATACAGTAAATCATAAAGAACAATTTGGTTGGATTGAAGTTATTTGTGGCTCAATGTTCTCTGGGAAAACAGAAGAATTGATACGCAGACTTAAGCGCGCTCAATTTGCAAAACAAAAAATTGAGATCTTTAAGCCTGAAGTTGATGTGAGATACGATGAAGAGAAAGTAGTGTCTCACGATGATAACGAAATTCGATCTACTCCTGTTCCTGCTGCTGCTAATATTCCAATTTTAGCAGATGGTTGTGATGTGGTTGGTATAGATGAGGCGCAATTTTTTGATGATGAAATAATTAGGGTTTGTAATGATTTAGCCAATAAAGGTGTACGTGTAATTGTTGCTGGTCTTGATATGGATTTTAAAGGAAATCCTTTTGGCCCAATGCCGTCGTTAATGGCAACTGCAGAATATGTAACTAAAGTGCATGCTGTTTGTACGAGAACTGGAAACCTTGCTCAATATAGTTATAGAAAAGCCAAAAGTGATGACCTGGTTTTATTAGGTGAAGTTGATGAATACGAACCCTTGAGTAGAGCTGCTTTTTATAAAGCCATGTTGCGAGATAAAGTACGTAATATGAAAGTTACCGATGCTATAGAAGTTCCTGCAAAAGTGAATGGTAAAAATGCCTAAAGCAGACGAAACCATATTAGAGATAAATCTTAAAGCACTTAAGCACAATTTCAATTTTATTTCATCCAAAATAAATAACAACACAAAATTAATGGCCGTAGTTAAAGCCTTTGGTTACGGCAGTGATGCTATTGTGGTTGCTAAACATCTCCAAGAACTTAAAGCTGACTATCTTGCTGTAGCTTACGTTAACGAAGGTGTAACATTGCGTAATGCTGGAATTACAATTCCCATTTTAGTATTACATCCTCAACCTATAAATTTTAAAACACTGATTGAGCATGGTCTTGAGCCAAATTTATACAATGCTAAAGTTTTAAATGAATTCATTAAAATTTCTACAGGAAAAAACTTAACTAATTATCCTATTCATATTAAATTTAATACTGGACTAAATCGTCTTGGTTTTTGTGAAAATGATGTGGATTATATCGTTTCAAAATTACATAAAACAAATACTGTTAAAGTTAAATCCGTTTTTTCTCATTTAGCTGCAAGCGAAGATTTAAATGAAAAAACATTTGCTTTAAATCAAATAGTATGCTTCAAAGCTATATCTAAAAAAATTATTGATAAATTAAACTACAAACCTTTACTTCATATATGCAATACGTCTGGAGTTTTGAATTATCCTGAAGCACATTTTAATATGGTTAGATGTGGTATTGGTTTATATGGTTTTGGAAATTCTTCAACTGAAAATCAAAACTTTAAACCCATTGCAACTTTAAAATCTGTGATTTCACAAATTCATCTTGTAGAAAAAGGAGAAACTGTGGGTTATAATCGAGCCTATAAATGCGATTCATTTCAAAAAACTGCAACAATCCCTATCGGTCATGCTGATGGCATTACTAGGCAATATGGAAATGGTAAAGGATATGTAATAATAAAAAACCAACGAGCTCCAATTGTTGGGAACGTTTGTATGGATATGATTATGGTTAATATCACTAATATTGATTGTGAAGAAGGGGATGAAGTTATCATTTTTGGAGAACACAATTCTGCCGAAAATTTTGCTGAAACTATCAATTCTATCTCATATGAAATAATTACAGCCATCTCACAACGTGTTAAACGCGTAGTCTTAAAATAGTCTTTTAAGATTTATTTAACATTTACATATTTTTCATTATATTAGTAGTTCACTAATTTAAAACACTTTTTATGTTAAAAGAATTTAAGAATTTTATTATGACTGGCAATGTTATAGACTTTGCCGTTGCGGTTATTATGGCAGGAGCTGTGGGTCTTGTTGTAAATGGATTTGTAAATGATATCGTTATGCCATTAGTTGGACATTTTGCTGGAGGAATGGACTTTGCAAGTTTAAAAGTTGTACTAACAGATGCCGTGGTTGATGCTGAAGGAAATGTAACTGCACCTGAAAATGCTATACGTTGGGGAGCATGGATTAATACTATTGTAAATTTAATTATTGTAGGATTTGTAATGTTTATGATTGTAAAAGCTTATAACAAAACTAAAAAACCAGTTGAAGAAGCTCCTGCTGCTCCTGCTGGACCATCTGATAATGATTTGCTTTCAGAGATTAGAGATTTATTAAAAAAATAATATTTTTTAACTATTCTTAATAAAAACCTCTTTTAATTAAATAAGAGGTTTTTTTATGTGTTATTTTTAACAAAAAAGAAGTGCTTAATTTCACAGAAGCTATAATTTTGTAAACTAATTTTATAAAAATGAAAGTAGCAGTTGTTGGTGCCACTGGTATGGTTGGCGAAGTTATGTTAAAAGTATTAGCAGAAAGAAATTTTCCTGTAACTGAATTAATCCCAGTTGCTTCTGAAAGAAGTATTGGAAAAGAAATATCTTTTAGAAATAATACTTATAAAGTTGTTGGTTTAAATAGTGCTATTTCAATGAAACCAGATATTGCCTTATTTTCTGCTGGAGGTAATACGTCTTTGAAGTGGGCTCCAAAATTTGCTGAAGCTGGAGCAACAGTTATAGATAACTCATCAGCTTGGAGAATGGATCATGATAAAAAATTAGTGGTTCCAGAAATTAATGCTAAACAACTCACTAAAAAAGATAAAATTATTGCAAATCCAAACTGCTCAACGATACAAATGGTAGTTGCATTATCTCCTCTACATAAAAAATACAAAATTAAACGTATTGTTGTTTCGACTTATCAATCTATTTCTGGTACAGGTGTAAAAGCTGTAAAACAACTAGAAAACGAGCTTGCTGGTGTTAAAGGCGAAATGGCTTATCCGTATCCAATTCATAAAAATGCTTTACCACATTGTGATGTGTTTGAAGATAATGGTTACACTAAAGAAGAAATGAAATTAGTGAATGAAACTCAAAAAATTCTCGACGATAAAACCATTGCAGTTACTGCTACTGCCGTAAGAATTCCAACTTCTGGAGGCCATAGCGAATCTGTTAATATTGAGTTTGAAAATGATTTTGAAATAAATGAAGTTAGAGCATTATTACACAAAACGGATGGAATAACTGTGCAAGATAATCCTGATGTTAATATATATCCAATGCCAATTTATGCTCACGGCAAAGATGATGTGTTTGTGGGTAGAATACGTCGAGATGGCTCACAGCCAAAATCTTTAAACTTATGGATTGTGAGCGACAACTTAAGAAAAGGTGCAGCTACAAATACAGTTCAAATTGCCGAATATTTAGTTTCTAATTCGTTAGTTTAATTTTATAATAAGTGTGATGTTTTAACATAATGAATGTTTCTTTCTTTTAAATACTCTATAAAATAGTTAAAACACTTTTCGGTTTTACTAACTAGTTCTGGTGGGAAAACCCCTTTTTCGGTAAACAAGCCATCTAAAAATAAATTAGCAGCAGCAGTTGCAGTATAACCCGTAGTTCTGGACATTGATGATGTTTTTGTTTCACGACAATATTCATCATGTAAAGAATAAACAACTTCTTCTATTTGTCCGTTTGCATTTTCTCCTTTAACTGTAACTCTCATAACTGTTAACTCTTCTTCTTCAGCTTCAAGCTTCCATTCATTAAATAAAATTTTACTTGTAAATTCTAATGGAGAAATTAAATTTTCATTTAATTTAATTTTATCTTCACTAAAAAAGCCACTTTCTTTTAACACTTTTACATATTCTACATGTCCTGGATAACGCAATGTTTTCTCTTTCATGTTTGGAATATGAGACATTGTATAAATAATAGATCGTAATCCATCAGAATTAAACGATTCTAAAGTGCCTACACCATCAAACTCTACATATTCACAATCGGTTAGAGGCTCTCTAATTATCTCTTTACCATTTTCTACATATCTTGCTGGGCGTGTATATTCTTCTATAACATCTATGGGAGAAAATGGAGCTTTATAGTTAAATGGCCATTTTTTTACTTTTGGCAACCCTCCTACCAAACACTCAAAATCGGTTAACTTCATTATTTCGTTATATCTCCCTAAAATAATATTATCCATACCAGGAGCAACGCCACAATCAACAATTGCTGTTATGTTTTTACCTTTTGCTAAAGCGTCTAACTCTAAAGCGTTTTCTGGAAAAAATGAAATGTCAATCACGTTCATTTCAGCTTCAATAATTGTTTTTAAAGTTTCAATGCCCAAAAATCCAGGAACAGCGCAAATAACTAAATCGTGTTGTTTAATTGAACTCTGTAATTGTTCCTTATTGGTAACATCTAGTTGTTGAATAATTAAGTTCTTACACTTTTGCTTAACGGTTTCTAAAACGTTTTGCTGAAGATCGGTTAAAACCACATTGTGCTTTTTAGACAAATCTATTGCCATAGCACTACCAACCATGCCTGCTCCTAATACAATAATATTACTCATGTTGAAAATTTAAATTGATAAAAAAGTTGATGTTGAAAATGATTGAAAGGAAGAAATTATTACAATCCAGGAATTAAAACCCATGGCATTTCGTTAATACTAATTATTATTTTTTCTAACATGTTATAAAAGTATTGATTATTTAATGAAATGAAAATGTTTTTTCATTTCATTAAATAATTGTGTTAAGGATAGAACGGTTTGTTTGAACTCTTTTTTGCAATACCATTGCAAAAAAAGTGAGTAGTGATAGCCTGCCTTTTGCTTTAAAAAGCAAAAGAAACATCATAAAAAAACTCCGAAAAAATCGGAGTTTCTATTTATTCATCTTTAGGTTCTTCAATTACAAAGTCTTCCATAAANTTAGTAGTATAATTTCCAGCAACATAATCTGGGTGGTTCATTAACTGCCTATGAAACGGAATAGTTGTTTTTATGCCTTCTATAACAAATTCATCCAAAGCGCGTTTCATTTTACTTATTGCTTCCTCGCGAGTTTGAGCTGTGGTTATTAATTTGGCAATCATCGAATCGTAATGAGGCGGAATTATATAACCTGCATAAACATGGGTGTCTAAACGTACACCATGGCCTCCTGGCGCATGTAGTGTAGTTATTTTTCCAGGTGATGGTCTAAAATCATTAAAAGGGTCTTCGGCATTAATTCTACACTCTATAGAATGCATATTAGGAACATAGTTTTTACCTAAAATTGGCACTCCTGATGCTACTTTTATTTGTTCGAAAATCAAATCGAAATTCACAACCTGTTCCGTTATTGGATGCTCCACCTGAATACGAGTATTCATTTCCATAAAGTAGAATTTTCTGTTTTTATCTACCAAAAACTCTACTGTTCCAACACCTTCATATTTAATATATTCTGCTGCTTTTACAGCTGCTTTCCCCATTTTACTGCGAAGGGAATTCGTCATAAAAGGGGAAGGTACTTCTTCGGTTAGCTTTTGGTGTCGTCTTTGAACTGAACAATCTCTTTCGGATAAATGACATGCTTTTCCTCTTGAATCTCCTACAATTTGAATTTCGATATGTCGAGGTTCCTCAATAAGTTTTTCCATATACATATCGTCATTCCCAAATGCCGCTTTTGACTCTTGTCTTGCAGAATCCCAAGCATCTTTTAAATCTTCTGGTTTCCAAACGGCACGCATCCCTTTTCCTCCACCTCCTGCGGTAGCCTTAAGCATAACAGGATAACCTGTTTTTTTAGCAATCTTTTTACAGTCTTCAAAATTTTCTATAATACCGTCGCTTCCTGGAACGCATGGTACACCAGCAGCTTTCATAGTTGCTTTAGCCGATGCTTTATCGCCCATTCTGTCTATCATTTCTGCAGAAGCTCCAATAAATTTTATATTGTGTTCTTCACAAATTTTTGAAAACCGTGCGTTTTCTGATAAAAATCCATATCCAGGATGTATTGCGTCTGCATTAGTAATTTCAGCAGCGGCAATAATATTCGACATTTTTAAATACGATTCACTACTCGGTGGTGGTCCAATACAAACCGCTTCGTCAGCGAATTTAACATGAAGACTTTCGGCATCAGCTGTAGAATATACAGCAACCGATTTAATTCCCATTTCTTTACAGGTTCTAATAACACGCAGTGCTATTTCTCCTCTATTTGCAATTAGTACTTTTTTAAACATAAATGCTGATAATTTTCAATATTCAAAAAACAAATTTCAATACTAAATTGATATCTGAGAATTGAAAAGTGAGATTTATATTAAGATGGGTCTACTAAAAATAAAGGTTGGTCAAACTCTATCGGAGATGAATCGTCAACTAATACTTTTACAATCTTTCCAGAAACTTCAGATTCTATTTCATTAAAAAGCTTCATTGCTTCTATAACACAAAGCACGTCTCCTTCTGAAATATTTTGTCCAACTTCTACAAATACAGGTTTATCTGGTGCTGGTTTTCTATAGAAAGTTCCAATTATAGGAGATTTAATTGTAATATATTTTGTGTCATCCTCTGCAGTATTTATTTCTGGTACTGCACTTTGAGTTATTTGAGGTTGATCTACCTGCTGTAATGCTGGAGCTATTGCCTGAGGCATCTGAACTGCAACCGGAATTTGGTGCGCAACTTCTGAATCGGAACCTGTTTTAATGGTGATTTTAATATCTCCCATTTCTAGTTTAACCTCACTTGCACCTGATTTAGCTACAAATTTGATTAAATTTTGAATCTCTTTTAATTCCATAATTAGTTATTTAAAATTAGTTAGTTAGTGGTATTATGTATTATAAGCCCATTTTAAATAAATTGAGCCCCAAGTAAAACCTCCTCCAAAAGCAGCTAAAATTACATTATCTCCTTTTTTTAGTTGCTTTTCGTAATCATTTAATAATAGAGGTATTGTTGCTGATGTTGTATTGCCGTATTTTTCAATATTCATCATAACCTTATTAGATGGTAAATCTATTCTTTTTGCTGTAGCATCAATTATTCGCTTATTTGCTTGATGAGCAGCAAGCCAATTTACATGATTAATAGTTAAATCATTTCTTTGAAGAATTTGCTGACAAGCCGCTGCCATGTTTGAAACAGCCCACTTAAAAACAGTCTTTCCATCTTGATAAACAAAATGTTTTTTGTCTTTTATAGTTTGTTCTGTTGCTGGTTCAACCGATCCTCCTGCTGGGACTTGCAAAAATTCTCTTCCAGTGCCATCACTTCTTAAATATTCATCTAGAACACCAAGCCCTTCGCTATTGGATTCTAACAAAACAGCTCCAGCTCCATCTCCAAAAATAATACATGTTGCTCTGTCAGTATAGTCTATCATTGAGGAGTTCATGTCTGCGCCAATAACAAGCACCTTTTTATATTTCCCAGATTCGATAAAACTTGATGCCGTAGATATGGCATATAAAAAACTAGAACACGCAGCAATTAAATCGTATCCAAAAGCATTTGTAGCTCCAATTTGAGTTGCTACATAAACTGAAGTTGCAGCAGCTTGCATATCTGGCGTAGCTGTAGCGACAATTACAAGCTCAATTTCTTTTGGATCTAAATTAATTTTACTTAATAAATCATTAGCTGCATTTATTGCTAAAAATGATGTGCCTTTGTTTTTTTCTTTAAGAATTCTACGCTCCTTGATGCCTGTTCTTGCAGTAATCCATTCGTCATTAGTATCAACCATAGTTTCCAAAATTTGGTTAGTTAATACGTAATCTGGCACATATTTGCCTACAGCTGTAATTGCCGCTGAGATTCTACTCATAATATTGTGTTAGTTTGAACAAAAATGGTCAAAATTGACTTAAAATGGTCAAAAACTTAACTAAAGTACTCTATTTTGATCAAATATTGGGCAAAATAAGTTGTTTTTGACTTATAGAAAAATATTTCATAAAAAAAACGCTCACAAGTGAGCGTTTAATTATATGCGTGCATAATACTTATGCTAAATTTTCTTCTTTTTCAGAATTATCAATTAACACTTGACCTCTATAATAAAGCTTCCCTTCGTGCCAATGAGCTCTGTGGTAAAGATGAGCCTCTCCGGTAGTTGGGCAAGTTGCAATTTGAGGTACAATTGCTTTATAGTGAGTTCTTCTTTTGTCTCTTCTTGTTTTCGAGATTTTTCTTTTAGGATGTGCCATTTTTTATATTATTTATCCGTTATTAGTTTCTTTAATGTATTCCATCGAGGATCTATATCCTCTCTTTTTTGTTCTAACCCGTTTGGGCTTAATTCTTCTAGCTTGTCAAGTATTTCAGACTTTAATGTACCATCTTTAATTCCGGGATGTAATCTCCTAGAGGGTATTGAGAGTGCAATAAGTTCGTAAATGTACTGTGCAATGTTAATTTCATATTCTCCATGAGGAAGAATTAAAATTTCTTCATTTTCATCATTAAATTCCTCTCCAAAATTCACTACCAAATCAAATTCATTCTCAATTTCTTGATTATAAGGTTCATTAGTTAAATCACAAAAAACATTAACTGTTCCAGTGGCTTTAAAATTTAATTCTAAAAGTGTGGTCTTTTTAACTAAAATAATGTTAACATCAACATTTACTTCATTAAACTCTTCATATTCAAAAGACTCAAAGAACTTGTTATCTATCTTATACTCAAAACAATGCTCTCCTATTTTTAATCCTACAAATTGAATTATAAACTCTTTCAATAACTTCATCATCACAATTATTTCGAGCGTGCAAATATATAAAATTTTATTTAGCTTGTTGTTGTTATAAACATTTTTTTGTTTATATCTTTCTTGCTTGTTTTTTTAAGACATTAGCGCTCAACTCTTCATAAGTTTTTCTCGTATTAAAAATACGGATACCTGTAAATATTGCTTCTTTAAATGAACTTATATCGGCTTTTCCTTTTCCTGCTATTTCATAAGCTGTCCCATGATCTGGTGAAGTTCTAACTTTGTTTAGACCAGCTGTAAAATTTACACCATGTCCAAAAGACAATGTTTTAAAAGGGATTAGACCTTGATCGTGATAAGCTGCAACAATGGCGTCGAAATTCTTATAATTATTTGATCCAAAAAAGCTGTCGGCAGAATAGGGTCCAAAAACTAATTTTCCATTCTCTCTAATTTTTTTAAGTGTAGGTCTTAAAATAGCATCGTCCTCTTTGCCAATAACGCCATTGTCTCCTGTATGAGGATTAATCCCTAAAACAGCAATTTTAGGTTTTCGAATTCCGAAATCTTGTACTAGTGTCTGATAAATAGTATCTATTTTAGATTCTATCAGTTCTTCTGATATATTTGATGAAATATCTTTAATCGGGACGTGATCGGTAAGAAGACCTACTTTTAATGTATCTGTCACCATAAACATTAAGCTATTGCCTTCTAATTCTTGCGCTAAATAATCTGTATGACCTGGGAAATTAAATTTTTCCGATTGAATATTATGTTTATTTATTGGTGCTGTTACTAAAACATCTATTTTTCCATTTTTTAATGCCTTAGTTGCTGCTCTTAAAGATTTAATAGCATATTCGCCAATTTTAGGGTTTTCTATTCCAAATTCAATAGGAACGTGTTCCCTCCATACATTAACAACATTTATCTTCCCATGCAAAGCTTGGTCTGCATTATGAATTCCATTAAAATTAATAGTGCTTTTAAAGTGATTTTTTAAAAAAGAAAATACTTTAACTGAACCGAAAATTATTGGTGTGCAAAATTCCAAAATTCTAATATCCTCAAAAATTTTAATTATTATTTCACCACCAACACCGTTAAGATCGCCAACCGAAATACCTACTTTAATTTTTTCTTCTTTTCTCATTAAAAAATGATGAGTTTGTTTGTAATTTTGATGATGCAAATTTAACTAAATAAACAAACAATATTATGTTTACAGGAATAATTGAAGATTTAGGAGTAATCACCAATTTAAAACAAGATTTAGACAATCTCCATATTACTATAAAAAGTAAAATAACTTCTGAATTAAAAGTAGATCAAAGCATAGCTCACAATGGTGTTTGTCTTACGGTAATTGATATTAAAGACGACGGATACACCGTAACCGCTATAAAAGAGACGTTGGATAAATCAAATCTTGGGAATTTGAAAAACAACGATTGCATAAACCTAGAGAGAGCTTTAAAACTAGGAGATAGGCTTGATGGTCATATTGTACAGGGTCATGTTGACCAAACTGCGACTTGTATTGATGTTAAACAAAACAATGGAAGCTGGTTATATACATTTGAATACAATAAAGATTTTGGAAATATTACTATTGAAAAAGGATCTATAACAGTTAATGGTGTAAGCCTTACTGTTGTTGATTCAAAAAGAGATATTTTTAGTGTTGCTATAATACCATATACGTACGAAAACACAAACTTTAATGCTTTTAAAATAGGGACAACTGTTAATATAGAGTTTGATGTAGTAGGAAAGTATATTGCTAAATTAAATGATTTAAAAGAATAAGGGTTAGCCTATTTTATAAACTCTATTCTTTTTTTAACACCATACAATAAACCTATCACCAAAACAAAAAGTACTGCACCGTCAATAGGTAGTCCCGGCGG